>Ga0209148_1000097_pt1 | contig 234049 bp, 242 predicted proteins | sample AraplaCol_mMF_r2_2_FD_184288 | JGI IMG/M metagenome (GOLD analysis project Ga0209148, IMG submission 184288) | Arabidopsis root microbial communities from North Carolina, USA - plate scrape CL_Col_mMF_r2 (SPAdes) (version 2) | ecosystem: Host-associated > Plants > Roots > Endosphere | place...
ACTCGGCTTGCTTGATGAAACCGATGATCTGCTCCTCGGTGTATCTGCTCTTTCTCATGCCCGTCATTCTCCAAGTTGACGGACTTCGCTGCCATTACGCTGGTACGGCAGGGAGGGGGCAGGTCAGAACGGCCACAAAAAAGCCCGCTCGCAGCGGGCTTTTGCTTGATTGAAGAGAGGTTAGTCCTTGTAGATGACATGCCCATCCTTGAAAGCAACAGGAGTGCGCTCCTTCGATTCGGGCTTCTCAGCCTTCTTATGGAAATAAATGAGGTTAGACACCACAAGATATAGAAGTGCTGCAAAGAATGCCTGACTAAACGACAGCCATATAGCAAACAACAAACCAAACAACACAGAATCAAAAACATACTTCATAGCACACCCCTGTAAATTGCGACTCGTTTAGCTTATTGCCTGCAATGCCCTTTGTCTAGTTTTGCGTCTTTTGGTTTTAATGTACTTAGGAAGCTCATTCAGCCAAGCGTCACACCATTCATTGGATGGGAACTCGAAGACTGATCCCGTTCTTTCTCGTTTGAAGAGTCTGTTGCCGTTGTTGCTGACTTCTTCGTATGTGTAGTTGTTTGGCCAGGAACGACCTTGATAGCTGAATGCCGTGGCACAGAGTACATCGTATTCCGCATCGTCTATCGTCCCAAAGTCGATTGTCACTTTGGTTAGTTCCATCCGTTTGTTGTCAGTGATATCCATGTCTTAGAGCATCCTTATCTCTTCTTCGCTGTATCCGAACTGTCTCAGCTTCTCTTCTAATCTCCTGAGTCTGTCGCAGAGCATCTGTCTGCCTATCTGGTTGTCTTTCATTCCAGCGCTGATGTTTGCCTTTGCTTGAGCTGACATCTTTGTCTTGCCTTCGGCCTTGCGCTTCTCCCACCCTGCTTTCGCCCTCGCTTGTTTCTGCGGGTCTTTTTCTTTATCCATGTGTTCTCCTATCTGCGGACTTAGTCTGCATATTTATGAGAAGACAGCGAAATTCCGCTTATTTGGATAAATATCCAATGCGTGCGTTTACAGCTCGATGAGATACAGCGGAGACAACAGAATTGATTGATTGGATAGCACTAGGAACAGTAGGAACGGTGATTGTCAGCATCGCCACCTTCGTCCTCAAAAGGATAAGAGAAGCCGATTTGGCGTATATGAAGAGCCTGAAAGACGACTCAAACTCGCAGATTGCACTTCTCAGGTCGCAAGCAGACAAGATCGAGCAGCGAGTCGCGGATGTCTACACAGACGTTCAAGCGAAGCTAGACAAGTCAGAGCACCAGATTGCGCTAGCACGCATCGACAAGGAGATTGCTGACCTGAGGGCAGATCAGAAAGTGGGTCAGCAGGAGATTCGCCAGGACATCAAGGATCTGCGCATGGAGATCCTGAGGACGTTCAAGTCATGAAGAAAGCGTTCATCAGCATCTTCACCGACGGTACGAACGAAGACGTGGACTACTCGAAGGTGCTCGGCGCCCTTGGCCTGCTCGTCTTCCTCGGCATCAGCTTTTACAGCTACGGCATCCGGGACGCAGCCTTCGCCCCGGTTGAGTGGGCAGCTGGCTTCACAACGATCCTGGCAGGCGCTGCAGGCGTGTCCAAGCTCAAGGACAAGACGGTCCCGCCACCCGAGGCTGCAGAGAAGTAAGGGAGGCGTCGTTTTCTGCCTGAAAAAGGTGGAAAAACGCTATGCCCATGCACAGCAGCCCCCTCCCCCTTAACCCGCGAAGTTGTAAACATACCTTCCGTTTAGGTATGAAAATGGCACTAGAAATTCCGATTTGGTAACAGTCAAGAGCAGCTCTTGCGGAATTCAAATCGCATATGGCACATTCACTCCATCCCAAGCAAACAGCAGCAGCTAGCGCCTAGTTTCAGCGCGCTAGCTGTGCACAACTGCGGCTGAACAAGCATTGGGAAGGAGAAGAAGAATGATAGACACAGCGAAGACAGACAGCGCAATTGAGCGAGTAGCAAAGGATCAGCTCAAGCGTAATGAATTGAATGCTGCAATTTATGGCGGCAAGGACACATTGCTTGCTTACATGAGCACAGTGCGCAAGAGCGGTGATGCTTACTTGCAGCATAAGATGGAAGGTCGCAAGAAGCAACTCGACGTAATTGCAGAGGTTTATGCGTTATGGGCAGCGCTTGAATGCAGCGACAACGCGAAAGCTTTCGAGACGATGAAAGCGCACGTCGCAAGCGCGTACAAAGTCAAGTTCAAGAGCGACGTACAGAATACAGCAATTGTGCTGCGCTATGCGTTCGAAGAAATCACCGACAAGCAGGTGAGTGTGATCGGAAGGGTAATGCGCTACTGCTTGGACAAGGATGTCACTTACGACGGCTTTGCAGCTTATGTGCGTGCGCGAGAAGGATTGGAAGGTGTGCGAAAGCTTTCTTATGCAGAAGAGCAAAGCAAACAGGAGGCACAAAGCAACAACTCGATCACGACTGTTAGCGACGCAGTGCAAGCGAAGATCGATGATAGATGCATTGACAAGCTAAAGGCAGAACTGACAGTTGATGAACTAGACAGCAGCAAATGGCTTGACACAGAAAAGGTTCGTGTGATGTTTGCTGTCAGAAATGGCGACACTGCTGAACTCAAGGATGTACTGCTTGATGAAGCGACGACAGCACAAATGCTGAGACTTTATGTGAAGCAGGCAAAAGCAGAGCTTAGCTTTGAGCTGGTTGAACTTGAGAAGCAAAAGAAAGATTTAGAGTACAACACAATGCTTGCAAGGAAAGGAGCAAAAGAAGCGCTGCGTACTGGTGACGCAAGGAGCTATAGGGACTTGATGCAGCAGATCGATGAACTGAGCGCTCGGGCAGGTGAAGCAAGAGAGGCAGTTGAGAACAAGAAAAAGGAACTCAAAGAAGCTGCATAAACAAAAGCCCGCACGAAGCGGGCTTTTTTATTACCTATAACCTTGTTTGTTGGTAGCGCGTATCTCCTCTACCGCAGCACTAACATCGATTGGCTCCACGTCTTCCCTACGCTGACCATCATCGTAAAACTCTTGGTAGATCAAACCTTTCTTCGCATCAAATAGAAGATAGACGCCTAGCTTATATCCACAGACATATTTAGGAAGGCGGCCACCGTTCCACGGGTACATCTCACCCAAATCCCGAGAGGTCATGATTACGAGCCTCTCCCTGTCGTCATCTAACTCCTGTTGCTCTGCAGGCAGCATCTTGAGCTCTATCGCAACCAGATTGTCTTGTTCTAGGACAGTCCCTCGACTGTGCAAGATGACGTCTGCGCGGATGGAGATTATTTCCTCTGCTTGATTGATGATGCGCTTAACTTCATTGCCATTACGGTTGTACTCACAGTCGGCAACGTAGCGTTCGTCAATCGTCTCCTCCCTCGCCTTTTCTTCTAGATACTTGGCAATGCGGTGAGCAATCGCTTGCTCGTGCGCAACTGTAGCCAAGAGCTGAAGATCATTTTTTATGAACTCCTCCAGCGCGGCAGAGTAGCAGCGCTTAAGTAACTGGAATCGCGGTCCCGCAGTAGCCATTGCTTCCCTCCATCCATTTTGATCCGGCAAGATCATAGCGCGCGGCCATAAAAAAAGCGCCTTGCAGCGCTCTTTGGGGAGTGGGTGGTGCTCAATACTCTTCAACAAGCAACAGCGTTGTGACGCTCCTGTCGGCCTCAGTAATGACGTAGAAGCTGGAACCACCTTCGACGTACTTGGACAGCACGCGTTGCCCCGCCTCCAGCGCGTGCGCATTTGTGCGCATATCCTCAGCATCAAGCAAACCCCAATCCCCTGCTACGTGCCTAGCAATGAGAGTAGCCGGGTTTACTCCCGCCTCATCTAGCGCCATTAAGGCACCACGGGTAGCAACAATTTGACCTGGAACAAACAGCATTGAGACTCCTTTTAAATTGATTGAGCCTTAATGCTATTTTCTAGACATGAAATGAACGACCTAATTAAACGCTGTTAGAACGGTGGAGAGTGGGTTTAAGGCGACAAGAAAACATGGCAAAAGCGGAAGCGGAAAACGCGCCTCCTTTCTCCGATCTGTCAACCGAAATCTGCCACATTTTCAAGAAATTTTTTCTATCCTGGCCAAAATCGCGTCTAGGAAAAATTAATTGCCTCAGCCCGGTTGACAGACCATTCAAAAGAGTGCCCACCAAAAATAAAGAGGTTGACACACCAGGCCTCACTCACTATATGCCTTGCGATATACTGTTTCGCTTATATTTCGCAAGCCATTTTTCAGGAGCGAATTTCCTCTTTGATTTCAATAGGTTGCAGGGCCATTGGAATACCCAAGACATTCCCGACTGCCAGACCACCCTCCTCTAACCTGTGGTCAACCTGAAACCCTTTTCGCTTCATGTCAACCGAAGCTAGGCTAATTTCTAAACCCGCGATTTTCTCTAAGGTCAAGTGACCACCATTTTCAGAAAAGGTCAACCGAGCTGAGGCTGATTTTTAGAAACTCTTTTGCTCAGAGGTTTACGTGATCAACCATCAGCCATTTTTTAAAAAGGTCAACCGGTCTACGGCTTTTTACAGAGTGTGGGATTTTTGCGACCACTCTGAGGTGTTCATTTAAAACATACAGCCAATAAAAAAGCGCACCAAGTGCGCTTTCACTGTGAGGCTTTGATATCACCAAGGCGTAGACATGTAGCTCCTTGGCAAACACGAGCCATCCTTCGCCCCTTCCACAGCAAGCTTGGCTTGCTGTCGCACTGCATAAAGCTGCTGTGGTGAGGTCCTGGCTATCGTCTCCACATAGTCAAGCGTCTCCCTCAGGTATCGCTTAGCTCCTTTGCACAAAAAGCTATTTGGCACCCTCGCATAAGCGTCTCGAAGGACGGCTACAGGGTCAGCATAGTCCTTATTGATATCACCTGTTTGCGCTGCTGCTAGCTGCACTCCCACGCATAGCATTGCGGCCAATATCCATTGCTTCTTCACTATTTTTCTCCTGCACGTACACGCTGCCAACCATTCGGCAAACGCACGGCCCGCGCATGCTACGAGGGTAGCGAGAAAATTCAAATAGCGTGAATTGAGGAAACGTTTGTTGTGCTTATAGCTTGTGAAGCTGTAGGTGTGGAGTGAAGACGTCAAGCATGTTGTGCTGTGCGAGATTTAATTGCTTGCGACGCTCTCTAACTCGTTCCCGCGCTTCATCTTGCTTTTCAGATGAAGCACCTTGGAATGCGGCCAAGTTCGATTGCTCTTGAGCTTCCATGAAAGACTGAATACCTCTGCCAATATTCTCGTTCATCCAGTCAACGGTTTTCTGGTCGAAGAGCCATCTTGCCTCTTTAGCAATGTCTACATACATGAGGTACGGATCGGGCGTTTCTTCATCAGCGAACTCTCTGAACTCTGTTGCCAGGTCGGCTACTTCACTTAGTCTCTCAAAGACTTTCAAGCGCTTCTCAAACAAGTCAATCTTGATCTTGTGCTTTGCTGTTCTTAAATTTTGGATCGCGATGTAGGCAGCACCTAGTGCAACGAGAGGCGCGAAGAATGCGCTTACAAAAGCAGTCCAATGTGGATCGGGTGTAGGCATCTTGACTTCCTCCACTAATGGCTAAGGCGTAGGTACGGTGCAAGCAAGGTCAAGATGTTTTCCTCATCTGCCAACAAGGCTTTCCTTGCAGAGTTTTCGCTCTCTGCGAGAAGTTGGAGCTCTTTATTGCCCTCTTCTACTGAGAGCGATTTGTTGCTCATCTTAAATTTCACGCTTCTAACCATGCTTCGTACTCGGACGTATTCGTTGTACAAATGAAGACTTGTTTTCACAAGGTGCTCATGAACTGCCTTGCTAAAAACCCACTCCGCATCATTAATTGCGCTTACAAGTTCGCTATAGGTGCTTGGAACGACTGACTCTTCGTACTCAAAGGTCATTCGGATCACATCTCGAATCGTTGAGAGAACCTTCATTCGTCTTTCGAACAGATCGAGTTTGAGCTTGTTGCGGGCCGTGCGTGCGTTCATGATGGCAACCCAGACAGCAGCGATTGCGACTACAGGTGTGAGTAGGGCAGTAAGGTACGCAGTCCAGTGTAGAGCAGGTGTTGAGTTCATTTTTCCAACTTCAGGTATGGACTGAACTTGTCCTTGAACATGTCGTGTGCTTCGCTTAACTTCTTACGGTGTTCACTTAACTGCTTAGCATAGGTCCGCTTCTCTTCGTCGGAGTCTGAATCGATCTTTTTACCGTGGATGATCATGTACTGTACAAAGGCATCGCCAACATTCTCTTTAAGCCAAACGTTCAGTTCATCCGGAAACATCCACATTGCCTCTTTTCGAACGCGCAGCCATTCTTCATATTCACGGTAAGTTGTCAGGCTGATATAGTTCCAATTTCCGGCAAGACACGACAACACAAGGCTGTTGATCTGATCATAAATCGCAAGACGCTTGTCAAAGAGTGCAATCTTGTGTTGCCGCGATGTCGATGTAAGCTGAAATACGGCAACAATGACAGAAAAGAATGCTGCGACAGCACTGGCACATGCGGCGTATGTCGCCCACATAGCTGCAGCGGTTGAGTCCATCTTGTGGATTCCTTAATGCTTCAGAGTTAGAAAAGGGGCGAGGCGCACCCGCACTTCAGTCCTAGCGCGGCTGATCCCAGCAACCATTTCTTTTAACTTACGCTCAGCCTCTTCGTGCTCCCGCTCTTTTGTGTGTACATCTCCAGACGGATCGAGAAGCTCCACCTTCAGCTCATGAACCCGCTTAGCCATTGCCCGGCATTCTGCGATTTTCGATACCGTGCTATTTGCCAAATAAGAGTAAACATCTTTACTGAAAAGCCACTCAGAATCGAACACTGCATCGTAGCAATCAACGAGCTCTTGGGCTTCTAATGTCCTATCTGCTGCCAGCTTGTTCATTGCCTCCCTGATGACTGCATAAACTTTCACTCGCTTATCGAACAAATCAAGTTTGAGTTTGTTCTGCGCAGTGCGCCAGTTCCGATAGGCGATAGCACCGGCAATGGCTGCCGCGGCGACTGCAACGATGGGTGTTGCTACTGCAGTCACGTAAGCCGTCCAGTGCGGTTCTGCTGGCGGAGGCAACTGCACTGTGATGGCAATGGGTTGCTGGGGTTGCGCTACTCCTGGCACCGTTGCACTCGCCCCTACTGGCGTGGCCGATGCTGGCTGCGTTACTGCCATCCTCTCGCTCCTCGTTGTTAGTTTCTCGTCGAATCGTACCCGTTATCAACTAGATCAAGGGCAGCGAGATCTACGACTATCAGGACAACGACAGCAACAGGGGTGACTACAACTTTTCAACGGGGGGTCAACGCCAACCACGCCCATTTGTTAGCAACCGCTATCGACGAAAGGCTCGCTAGTTCTATAGATGGCTCGAGCGCTGGAACTAAAAATCTCTTGCAGTGCTGACGGTAGTTCTAGAGGACGACCGAAATTCCCGTCTGGAGCCCAGTAAGTGGGTGATGCCTAATTTAGGCTTTCACCCACTTACTTAGGAGCTTGCTTGTGAAAAGGAAAAACGCGAAGGGCAACGGGAAAAAACGGGACTGGCTCAGCCGCGCTGCCTCTGTATCGACCATCGTGCGCAGCCTTTTCGCGCTGCGTGACAGCAATGCATTCCATCGCATGGTTCGCTGGCTCTTCGATCCGTTCTGAGGGGCTGGGGGCGTGCTCGTCGAGGGCCAAGTGGCTCTGCGGCTACCACAAGCGCTACGACCGCATCGCAGTGTCTGCGGATCAGCTTATTGAAGTTGATTGCAAATGACGACGCGGAGCAGGGTTATTTCATGAGCAGATTGTTACATCACAGTTTTTTGATGGAAAGAGTGGCGAATAGTGGCTTTTTATATCCTTTAGTGCGCTGCGAGAAACGCGTGAATCGCTTCAAAGACGATCTGAAAGAGTTTGAGGTCTAGCGCTACACCATAATCGTGCGATAGAGTTTCATCCATCCCATCTTTTTAACAGGGCTTATATGAGCAGAAGAAAAAACAAGCACCGCATTGTCAAACCTTTGCCGCCGCCAAAGGAACGTCCCAAGAGGGACTGGGATTTGATTTTCAAGGCTATTCGAACTATTGCCGTCGTGATGCCGGTGATCCTGCATTTGATTGATCACTTTAATCGATATGCAGATCGAATCCCTCTGTAAGGAAGGGAGTGTGTCGTGCAATTGATTGCAAACAAGCACTCTTCGACCTCTTTTGCGGCGCTGGTGGGTTGTCCGCCGTGCCAGTCGTTTTCTGGCCGCGCCACATCGATCGAGGCCGAGGTGCCCGGCTCGTCAGGGTGTGTCGACGAACGATGGGTCGAGGTTTGGATGCGCCCGAGCAGCTTGCTCCGCATACCTCTGTTCGTCGAGCAATACCGATGCGACCTGCTCCTTGGTCATTGCCTCAAGAAAGAACTTGAGCGTGACGAGAGACATCACGACGCCAGTGCCAAGGCAGGCGAAGATGATCAGTCCGATGCTCATGACTGCTCCTCCTTGGCCGCAGCAAGTCTCGCTCTGTGAGCTGCAGACATCTTCGCCTTTGTTGCTTCTGTATGCTTCTTTCCGCGTCTCGCGCAGTTACCCGGACGTCCCTTGTTAGCTGTGCCATACGTGTTGCCGATCCCTTGTCCCTTTCTGCCTTCGGAAATCTTTCTCTTAGTTTCCTCGGTGTGCTTGCTTCCTTTCTGCATGTCTTACTCCCCTATGCTTGCAGCGATGATCTTGAACATCTCTAGCGAGCGTTCCATCTGCTTGATGTTTTCTTTCAAGTAAAGCTTGATGACGTATGGATTCTTCAGATCGAACACCTCGTCAATACCCATCTTCTTGAGCCACTTCTCGATCTTTTGATGCGTCAGGATGACGCCATTCAGTTGCTGCACCCTGATCGGTGTTTGTTGGTTGAGTGCTTCGATAGCGAACAAGTACATGTCCGCGTAGTACGCTGTAATGACCTTGTCTCCCAGCGCCTCTTGTGCTGCATTCAGCACTTCCTCTGGGTACAGCTCAATGTTCACCATGACTAGGTCGAACGTGTCTGTGATGCTGTGACTTGCCTTCTCCTCTACTTCGACTTTGCGAAGCTTCGATGCGATTGTTTTGATGTCTTTCATATTTACTCCCTGAACTTCTTGTCCGACAATATTGTTGGACAAAAGTATTTATCATTCTTGGAGTAAAAGACGGCTCGAACAGATTTCGGTGGAGAGTTCCATCGGTGCCGCGCTCTCTAGATAATTCTCTTGAGACTTCATCTTGAAAGAACGAAGTGACTCAAGAAGAAATCGGCTCTGCCGTGTGTATTTGTGCTTGAGCGGGATGAGCAAAGCGAACTCCTGGCGAAGGCCAAATGCAGATGTGGGCTGAAAGCGCAGCGAAAGCACGCATCTCCCTAGGAGATATCTCTTGAGACTTCTCTTGTCAGAGCTATCCCATCAAAGATGGTAACCACTTAGGTGTGATTGGCTTTCATCTTAAACGCTTCCTGCTTCGCAGCAAGCAAGCAGTTTCACTCATTGCATGTTCGCTTTCGCTCAATGCATTCGTTCACTGCTGATTACTTCGTCTTTGATTTATTGAATCAATAGTCAGAGTAACCCATACAAAAAGATGTAGTGATTGCTGGGAACTGGATTGACTATGTCTAAACCCGCCTTACAGATAAGGCTCACTACACTCTGCCGTCGATAGGCTCGTGTATGCAGTAGGAGTGTCATTGAACTACTGCCAGTTTTTAGGATTGGTGGTTTCCTCGCTCGTCTTACTTGTGATTGCTTAGTCTTTGAACCTGCTTGTCAGGCGACGCACCGTATAGGTATCACTTTCTGGGAACTTGCCCCTATCTTTTGGGGACCTTGCAAGTGGGCTCCTCTCCGAACCATTGCACTACACATTCGACGCTGTGTTGGGCGTATTTACTGATGTGCAACGTACCATCGTTGCATAGAGTTATTTATCATCGCAGCAAAAGAAAAGCCCTAAATCGCGATTACGACTTAGGGCCTTCCAAATGGTACGAATTTATTTTATCAGTAAATACGCCAACGTCACCTTTCGGGTCAGCTGCATAGGCATTGCGCCTACACATTTATTTATCATCTGCAACTTATATTGCAGCTGAAATAGGCTCACTACCTAACGTGCGTTCCAAAATAGTGCTGGGCCCTGCTATCCTGAACTTCAAAGTATATGTATGGGCCAGTGCGCGGCTTTGTGATCGTGACCTTTGAAAAGTCTTCATGAGCAGCATTAAGCGCTTTGTCGATGTCATCCCGTATTCCCTCAAGATCGGGATGATGGAAATCTGCAGTGAAGTGATATTCCCACTCTTCTCCTTCTATCCTTATCAGGAGCTTAACGAAGCCTGCTTCGACAGTAACAGCGTGTGTGATGTTTCTTCCGCTTGTCTCGACTTTTCTTTTTGCCATAGATACCTATGAATAGCCCGGCCGATTGCTGGGCTTTGGGGGATTGTTATCCGTTGTTTACGCGATCGCCGCCTGCGGCTGCATAGTCGCTGGCAGATCGGCCTGCGTTGATGTGTGCCTGAAGCCATCCAACAATGCGCCCCTTGGCGCCCGCCTTCCAGGTTTCACCTGTGGCCGGATCCTTGTACGTCACACCCGTTTCGACGGGACGCACAGGCTTCGGAGCAGCGGAGCCACGAGGTGCCCTCTTCTTGCTCCCCGAGTCAAGCGAAGAAGGTGTGGGCAGCTTAGCCAGGTCACAGTAGGCCTTCAGACCGTCTCGTGCGCTGATCCCTTCTTTTTCGAGTTTCTTCAGGAAAGCATCTGCGAAAGACTTGGCTTTCTCTACAAGCTGCGCAGCTTCCTGCTCCTTAAGTTCCACGATCTTTGCTTCTAGTTCCGCAATCTGTTCGTGAATGCTTTGTGCCATTGCTTGGGTTCCTTTGTTTTGGTGTACAGGAGTTTATGCCAAAAGGAAAGCGCCGTGAAGGCGCTCTATTCACCTAATAAGCATCAACAGAAGTGCAACAAAAATTAATCCGCCAGTCCACTTGATCGTCGAGCGTATGGCATCCACACTTTCCCGAAGCTTGCCAAGTGCAATCACATTTGGATTCACAGGCTCCGGCTGCGGCTCTAGGTCGCTCGGGTCATCTACCTCGGCATCCTCTTTCTTCCGCAGGTCTACCTGCTCCAACTCAATCTGACAGCTGTCCAGATAACCTACCGGGGCGCCGACCAGAGTGCTCCCACGTTCGTCTGGGCGAGTGAACCAATCTGCGCTCATCGATGGAGGCGCCCAGTCGTCGTCCGAATAGATGTTGTTAAAGCGAATGCCTAACTTCAGTGACTTGATGCGCTTCGTTGCTATCGCATCCACGAGTTGGGTCATCAATGACTGCTCGACATAGAGGCCTAACTCCCATCCTGCTTTGTTGCCGATCTCCCAGTCATGCTCCACATAGAAGAGGTGTGCTGTCTTTGCCGGAGGAAGTTTGCTTTCCTTTTTTAAGGCAGCATCTTGCTCATAATCGTATTGATGAATGCCGACATGGAGAAGCTTAGACCTTGTCTCCTTGTTTCCAATCACGGCAATGCTGGAGCGCCCCAGACTGGCCGTGCCACTTATTCGCGGCTTTGGCGCTTCGAGTCGATCGTCATCAGTTGATTGCACCTCGCGCGTTTCGTAGTCCATGCTCATGTGGGCTGATGATGAACCAACGAACAATGTTGCCCACTCAACATCAAGCCACATTGTACGAATGGGATTTAGGTAGAACGTCTTCTCTTTCCCGTCAGTTTCGACTACGAGTTTTCGGGAATCTTCAGCAGTAACCTTTAGAGGCTCCTTGTTATCGTTCATGTGCACTCCTCATCTGGGTGCGCTCATCGTATACGAGGAGTCGCAAAAAAAGCCCCTTGCGGGGCTTCTAAGCAGTGTGTGCAAGTCTACTTGCGCTTGTTGGTACTCTTAGGGGCTTCAGCGACAGAATTGAGTGCTGCGGTCGGCTCGTCCTTTGGCTTGCGTGCGGGACGTGCAGTAGCCTTAAACAGTTCATCGAACTCCCCTTTGCCGCTTGCTTCTTTTGCGGCCTCGATGAACTTGACGGCGCTAGCAGCGTCGGGCAGCTTGAAGGACGGATTGTCCTTGTTGATGACAGCGACACCGTTTTTCAGGGAAACAATTACTGCATCCCCTTCCCGCTTGAACCACAGCCCTTTGTCTGCTGCGCTTTTGATGAGCTTGATTTGCTCGTCTGCTGCGCGAGCAAACTTGACCTGGGCTTGCTTGATGGGATCGGCTTCCTTAGCGACCTTTGCACGCGCATATGGCGTAGCGTTGTAGTTGGACAGTTGGGAAAAGAAGTTGGACATAAACAGGTTTCCTTGAGTAGCACTGCACATGCAGTAACTTGAATGTAGTTTCACAATGCGAAATGGACGACCTGTTTTTGCCTTGAAGGATTTGAGTGTGGGTCTTTGACGGCACCGATGCACTGCTTACTTTTTAAGCATCAAGCTCCCAAACCCTCCCCTAAGCGTCCCCGCTAGCTGCGGTTTTGCCCCACTTTTTGAGGTACTTGCTAGCTATTTGCTAGGGCCCTAGCTGCGCTTGTGTAAAGGGGCAAGGGGTAGACTGCGGGACCACACAAAAAACGCTGCAAAACGCTGTACTGCGCTGCGCGCCGCTATCCCCCTAGTGTGTACCTGCAGTTACACAGTTCGCGCTTTTTTCGCTAACGCCCAAAAAGACGGCGCAAGCTGTTGATTTATAAGACTTTTTATGGCTTACGTTTTATCCATGGGAGAATTCTGCAATGGAAATCTCTGAACAATGCGTGGTCGGCCTGACCTGGACGATGAAGGACACGCTCGGCGACGTGCTGGACGTGCTCGAGGAGCCCGTGGAATTCCTGGTCGGCGGCGACGACCTCTTCGACGTGATCGAAGCGGCCCTGCAGGGCCATGAGCCCGGCGCCCGGGTACAGCTGCAGATCGAACCGGAGCAAGGCTTCGGCGACTTCAACGACCAGTTGCTCTTCCTGGAGCCCCGCTCGCTCTTCCCCGAAGGCACCGAAGAAGGCATGACCTTCGACGGCTCCGCCCTGCCCAAGGGCGTGAGCGGCGACATTCCCAAGGATGCGATCTACACCGTGGCCGAGATCTACCCCGACCACCTGGTGCTCGACGGCAACCATCCGCTGGCGGGCATCGCGATCCGTCTCGACATCACCGTGCGTTCGGTGCGCGAGGCCACCGAAGAGGAAGTCGGCCGCGGCACGGCAGGCACGGGCTTCTTCAAGATTGCGCCGATGGCGCCGGGCAACCAGACGCTGCACTGACTGCCGCGCCCGCCCCATGAAAAAAGCCGGGCATTACCCGGCTTTTTTCATGCCCAATGTGGGAACAACTCACATGCGCGAGATCTGGCCGTTGTCGATGCGCACGCGGTCGCCGATGCGCAGGTCGCCGGGGCTCTGCACGTCGAAGGCACGATAGCCGCCGCGGTCGGTCTGCACCGACACGCGGTACATCTCGTAGACGCGCGGGCCGTTCTGCTGGGCCTCGATGGTGTTGCCCAGCAGGGCGCCGCCCACGATGCCCAGCGCGGTCGCCGCGGCCCGGCCATTGCCTCGGCCGAACTGGTTGCCCACCACGCCGCCGATCACGCCACCCGCGACGGCACCGCCGCCCGTGGTGCCGGTGCCGGCAGTTTCGCTGCGCAGCACCTCGATGTTGGCCACGTGGCCGTATTCGACATAGGAGGCTTCCTGGTAGGGAATGGCCTGCGGAGGCGCCTGGTAGGGATAGCGCGAGGTCGTGTAGACCGGCGCCGGTGCCACGCACGCCGTGAGCGTGGCCAGGGCCAGCACGGAAGCGGTGACGGAAACAAAGCGCATTGAGATCTTCATGTTGGAGGCTCCTCGGAAAGAACGGTGCAAGGATGATGTATGCATGCACCCTGCGTGTGCCTGACTAACGCCGCAGCATCGGCCGCGATGACGCCGTTCACACACTGAAACCTTCGAGGCGAGCGGCCCCAGCCGGTTCCGTTCTTTACCGCCCGGAAACCGGCCGGTCTTCAGGATTCGCTCAATGTTTGCCTGTGGAGCCGTAGCCACCCTCGCCGCGTAGCGTGGGTGCAAATTCTGTGACCACACGAAACTGCGCCTGCACCACCGGCACGATCACGAGCTGCGCGAGCCGTTCCATCGGATTCAGCACGAAGGGCGTGTCGCTGCGATTCCAGGCGCTGATCTTCAGCTCGCCCTGGTAGTCGCTGTCGATCAGGCCGACGAGGTTGCCCAGCACGATGCCGTGCTTGTGGCCCAGCCCCGAGCGAGGAAGGATCAGCGCCGCATAGGCCGGATCGGCGAGATGGATCGCGATGCCGGTGCCCACCAGCTGCCAGCCGTTGGGCTCCAGCGTGATGGGGGCATCGAGGCAGGCTCGCAGGTCGAGGCCGGCGCTTCCGGGGGTGGCATATGCGGGCAGTTGATCCACCATGCGTGGATCGAGGATGCGGACGTCGACTTTCACTTAGTTGTTGCCTTGCTTCTGTTGCTGTTCTCTTTGCTTGCGGGCCGCCTCTTCCAGCACCTGCTGCCACTTGGCGACACCGGGGGTGAGCTTGAGGCCCTTCAACTTCCTGCCGAACCAGGCGGCAGCCGCCGCCAGGACGATCAGAACGCCGAACGGCACGCCCGCCGCCCAAAGCACCAGGAATGCCACCGCGCCGAAGATGCCCAGCACCTTGAGCAGCGCCGGGTCGAAGGAGCCGGGCTCCTTCTTCGGCACCTCGCCGTTGGGGAGTTCGGCGCGCTGCATCGCGGCCGAGACCGGACCCTGTGCATTGGGGCCGGCAGTCGTCGTCATGCCGACGTCGAGGCCATGCTCACCGGGCGAAGCGGCTCGCCTCGGCAACGCCGCCTGCGCGGACAGCCGCTCGACATAGCGGGCGAAATCGCCGTTCGGCGGCGTGTTCCATTGGGGATTCATCAGACCCTCCAGTCGGGAAGACGGGCTGCGATCTCGGTCATGAGCTCGCGCGCCAGCGTGAGCTTGGGGGCGCGCGGCAGCTCGCGCACGCCATTGGCATCGACCAGCAGCAGCGCGTTGTCGTCCTGCCCGAAGGTCAGCGGACCGATGTTGCCCACCAGCAGCGGGATGCCCTTGCGCTCGCGCTTGGCCTTGGCATGTTCGGCGAGGTTCTCGCTCTCGGCGGCGAAGCCCACGCAGAAGAGCTTCTTCGACTGGGCCCGCTCGCTCTTCGCGACGGAAAGGAGGATGTCCGGGTTCTCGGTGAAGTGAAGCACCGGCGTCCTGCCGCTGCCGTCCTTCTTGATCTTCTGCTCGCTCTGCGTGGCGGGGCGCCAGTCGGCGACGGCAGCCGTAGCTACGAAAATGCTAGCACTCTGCGCTGCACGGGTCGTCGCGTCGAGCATCTGCTGCGCCGACAGCACGTCGACGCGCGTCACGCCGCGCGGCGTGGGCAGGTGCACCGGGCCGGCCACCAGCGTGACCTCGGCGCCGGCCTCGCGGGCTGCCCGGGCGATGGCGAAGCCCATCTTGCCCGACGAATGGTTGGTGATGCCGCGGATCGGGTCCAGCGCCTCGAAGGTCGGGCCGGCCGTGACCAGCACCTTCTGCCCCGCCAGCAGCTTGGGGCTGAAGAAGGCGGTGACGTCCTCCAGCAGCTGCGCCGGCTCGAGCATGCGGCCGTCGCCGGTCTCGCCGCAGGCCTGCCAGCCGTTGCCCACGCCCAGCACGGTCGCGCCGTCGGCGGCCACCTGCATCAGGTTGCGCTGCGTGGCCGGATGGGCCCACATCTCGCGGTTCATGGCCGGGGCGATCAGCAGCGGGATGCGGTCCATCGGGCGGGCCAGGCACATCAGGCTCAGCAGGTCGTCGGAGCGGCCCTGCACCAGCCGGGCAATGAAGTCGGCGCTGCAGGGCGCCAGCACGATCGCGTCGGCCTCGCGGCTCAGGTTGATGTGCGGCATGTTGTTGGGCTCGCGGGTGTCCCACTGCGAGGTGTAGACGGTGCGCCCCGAGAGCGCCTGCATGGTCACCGGGGTGATGAACTGCTCGGCCGCCTCGGTCATGACGACCTGGACGGTCGCGCCCGCCTTGACGAGCAGCCGGCACAGTTCGGCCGACTTGTAGCAGGCGATGCCGCCCGTGAGACCGAGAACGATGTGTTTGCCGGCGAGATCTTGCATGGGACGTATTGTTGCTCACATGCCATCGGCCCGACGCCAACAAGCCCTTGGCGAAAGGTGTCGCGAAGGGCACACCTATAATCGCAATTTCCCACTGCCCGGATTCACAGCATCCGGAACTGGCATGACCAAATTTGTCTTCGTCACCGGTGGTGTCGTTTCTTCCCTTGGCAAGGGAATCGCCTCCGCCTCGCTCGCCGCGATCCTCGAATCGCGCGGCCTCCAAGTCACCCTCATCAAGCTCGATCCGTACATCAATGTCGACCCCGGCACGATGTCGCCCTTCCAGCATGGGGAAGTGTTCGTCACCGACGACGGCGCGGAGACCGACCTCGACCTCGGCCACTACGAGCGCTTCGTCAACACGCGGATGCGCAAGGCCAACAACTTCACGACCGGCCAGATCTACAAGTCCGTGCTCGAGAAGGAACGCCGCGGCGACTACCTCGGCAAGACGGTGCAGGTGATCCCGCACATCACCAACGAGATCCAGGAATACATCAAGCGCGGCGCCGGCATCGGCACGGCGCACGAGGTGGACGTGGCCATCGTCGAGATCGGCGGCACCGTGGGCGACATCGAGTCGCTGCCCTTCCTGGAGGCCGTGCGCCAGATGAGCCTGCGCATGGGCCCGAACAACTCGGCCTTCGTGCACCTGAGCTACGTGCCCTGGATCGCCGCCGCCGGCGAGCTCAAGACCAAGCCCACGCAGCACACCGCGCAGAAGCTGCGCGAGATCGGCATCCAGGCCGACGCCCTGCTGTGCCGCGCCGACCGCCGCATCCCCGACGACGAGCGCGCCAAGATCTCGCTGTTCTCGAACGTGCCCGAATGGGGCGTGATCTCGATGTGGGACGTGGACACCATCTACAAGGTGCCCCGCATGCTGCACGAGCAGGGCCTCGACGGCCTGATCTGCGACAAGCTGCGCATCAACACGCCGCCGGCCAAGCTGCAGCGCTGGGACGACCTGGTCTACGAGGTCGAGCATCCGCAGAAGGAAGTCTCGATCGCCATGGTCGGCAAGTACGTCGACCTGTCCGACAGCTACAAGTCGCTCAACGAGGCGCTGCGCCATGCCGGCATGAAGAACCATGCCCGCGTGAAGATCGACTACATCGACTCCGAGACCATCTCGGCGCAGGACGTCTCCCGCCTGGCCAAGTACGACGCCATCCTGGTGCCCGGCGGCTTCGGCCAGCGCGGCGTGGAAGGCAAGATCTCGGCCGCGCGCTTCGCCCGCGAGAGCAAGGTGCCCTACCTCGGCATCTGCCTGGGCATGCAGGTCGCCACCATCGAGTACGCCCGCCACGTGGCCGGCCTGAAGAACGCCAACAGCACCGAGTTCGACCCCGAGACGCCCACCCCCGTGATCGCGCTGATCACCGAGTGGAAGGACGCCGACGGCACCGTGAAGATCCGCGACGAGAAGTCCGACCTCGGCGGCACGATGCGCCTGGGCGCGCAGAGCTCCGACGTGGCTCCGGGCACGCTGGCCCACAGCATCTACGGCGACGTGGTCACCGAGCGCCACCGCCATCGCTACGAAGCCAACGTGAACTACCTCGACGAGCTGCGCAAGGCCGGCCTCGTGATCTCGGCGCTCACCCAGCGCGAGCACCTGACCGAGATCGTCGAACTGCCGCAGGACGTGCACCCGTGGTTCATGGGCGTGCAGTTCCACCCCGAGTTCAAGTCGACCCCGTGGGGCGGCCACCCGCTGTTCAACGCCTTCATCAAGGCCGCGCTCGAGCACAAGGAAAAGGGCTCGGGCAGCACCAACAAGACGCTGAAGGCCGTGGCATGAGCGCCGCGCCGGACCGCGCCAGTCAAGCTCGCGCCGCAGTGCGGAGCACGGAGGTATTCGAATGAGCAGCGGCTACGTCATCGCCCACGTCGAGGTGACCAACCCGACGCAGTACGAGGAATACAAGAAGTGGTCGACCGTCGCCATGCAGGCGCACGGCGCCGAGGTGTGCGTGCGCGGCGGCCAGGTGCAGCCCCTGGAGGGAGACTGGAAGCCCACGCGCGTCGTGATCCTCAAGTTCCCCAGCTTCGAGAAGGCCAAGGCCTTCTATGAGACGCCCGAGTACCTCAAGGCGCGCGAGGCCCGTGCCGGCGCCGCGATCATGAACATGATCGCCGTCGAGGGCCTCTGAGCCTTCCGATCCCTTTTCACATCTATTCATCCGCCCAAAGAGACCAGAAAGAGAAAGACAGAAGATGAGTGCAATCGTTGACATCGTCGGCCGCGAAATTCTCGACAGCCGAGGCAACCCCACCGTCGAATGCGACGTGCTGCTCGAGTCGGGCACCATGGGCCGCGCGGCCGTGCCCTCGGGCGCATCGACCGGCTCGCGCGAAGCCATCGAGCTGCGCGACGGCGACAAGAGCCGCTATCTCGGCAAGGGCGTGCTGAAGGCCGTCGAGAACATCAACACCGAGATCTCGGAAGCCGTGCTGGGCCTCGACGCCAGCGAACAGGCCTTCCTCGATCGCACGATGATCGACCTCGACGGCACCGACAACAAGGGCCGCCTGGGCGCCAACGCCACCCTCGCCGTCTCGATGGCCGTGGCCCGCGCCGCGGCAGAGGAATCGGGCCTGCCGCTGTACCGCTACTTCGGCGGCATGGGCGGCATGCAGCTGCCGGTGCCGATGATGAACGTCATCAACGGTGGCGCCCACGCCAACAACAGCCTCGACCTGCAGGAATTCATGATCATCCCCGTGGGCGCCAAGAGCTTCCGCGAGGCCGTGCGCTACGGCGCCGAGGTGTTCCACGCGCTCAAGAAGATCCTGGGCGACCGCGGCATCAGCACGGCGGTGGGCGACGAAGGCGGCTTCGCTCCCAGCGTCGAGAGCCATGAGGCTGCCATCCAGCTGATCCTGGAAGCCATCGACAAGGCCGGCTACACCGCCGGCGAGCAGATCGCCCTGGGCCTGGACTGCGCGGCCAGCGAGTTCTACAAGGACGGCAAGTACGTGCTGTCGGGCGAGAACCTCTCGCTGACCGCCGAGAGCTGGACCGACATGCTCGCGACCTGGGTCGACAAGTACCCGATCATCAGCATCGAGGACGGCATGCACGAAGGCGACTGGGACGGCTGGAAGCTGCTCACCGAACGCCTGGGCAAGCGCGTGCAGCTGGTGGGCGACGACCTGTTCGTCACCAACACCAAGATCCTGCAGGAAGGCATCGAGAAGGGCATCGCCAACTCGATCCTGATCAAGATCAACCAGATCGGCACGCTGACCGAGACCTTCGCCGCCATCGAGATGGCCAAGCGCGCGGGCTACACCGCCGTCATCTCGCACCGCTCGGGCGAGACGGAAGACAGCACCATCGCCGACATCGCCGTGGGCACCAACGCCGGCCAGATCAAGACCGGCTCGCTCTCGCGTTCCGACCGCATCGCCAAGTACAACCAGCTGCTGCGCATCGAGGAAGACCTGGGCGACATCGCCGTGTACCCCGGCCGCGGCGCGTTCTACAACCTGAAGTAACGCCGGACGCCACGCGGCATGCGCGCCCGCCTCGTTCCACCGATCGTCCTGCTGCTCCTGCTGGCCATCCTGCAGTGGCAGCTGTGGAACGGGCGCGGCAGCGTGCGCGACGTGGCCCAGCTGCGGACCAAGCTGGCCGACCAGAAGGACGCCAACGCCAAGGCCGCGCTGAACAACGAACGCCTCACCTCCGAGGTCAACGACCTCAAGGACGGCCTCGAGATGGTCGAGGAGCGCGCGCGCGCGGAACTCGGCATGGTGAAGCCGAACGAGGTCTTCGTGCAGATAGCACATTAGGATGACCCCCAGTCTTCGCGCACTTCGTGTCGCTTCGCCAACCCCCTTCCAGGGGGCGACACCAGCGGCCCGGCAAAGCCGGTTCCGCGGTGTCCCACGAACAGACCGCGACAGCACCCTCCGGGGGCGGATCTGATTCTCGAGCTTCTCTCGGCCCCCGCGTTCATGCTCTGGGGCTCTCCCGTGAGCTGGCTCGAGCTCGTCGCGTCGACACTGGCGCTCGCCATGGTGGGCTGCAACATGCGCGAGATCCACTGGGGATGGCCGCTGGCCATCGTCAGCTCCGTGCTCTACGTGGCGGTGTTCGCCAAGGCGCGCATCTACGGCGACGCCTCGCTGCAGGTCTTCTTCGCGCTCGTCGCGCTCTGGGGATGGGCGCAGTGGCTGCGCGGCCACCGGGCCGACGGCAGCGCGCTGCGCGTCAGCCGGCTTTCGTCGCGCGGCATCGCGCTCACATTGCTGGCCTGTGCGGTGGCCTGGCCGGCGGTCGCCCTCTTCCTGCGCCGCTTCACCGACACCGACGTGCCCTGGTGGGACGGCTTCGCCACCGGCCTGAGCCTTGTCGGGCAGTTCCTGCTCGGGCGCAAGTTCATCGAGAACTGGCTGATCTGGCTGGCAGTGAACGTCGTGAGCGTGGGCCTCTTCATCCACAAGGGCCTGTGGCTCACGGTGGGCCTGTATGCGGTGTTCGCGGTGCTCAGCGTGGCCGGCTACCTTGCCTGGCGCCAGCGCATGCCATCCACCGCCGTCGAAGGGGCGCGCGCATGACACCCGTGCTCCCGACCGGCTGCGTCATCGCCCTGGTGGGTGCCGAGAGCACCGGCAAGACCGAGCTGGCCCGCGCCATCGCGCAGCGCCTGCAGGACCGCGGCGTTCCGACGACCTTGGTGGGCGAGTACCTGCGCGAATGGTGCGAGCGCGAGAACCGCACGCCGCGCCCCGACGAGCAGCAGGCCATCGCCGACGAGCAGACCCGCCGCATCGCGAGCGCCGCCGCCGCCGGCGTGGTGGTGGCCGACACCACCGCGCTCATGACGGCCGTCTACAGCGAGCAGCTCTTCGCCGACACGTCGCTCTACGAAGACGCTCTGGCTGCCCAGCGCGGCTACGCCATCACGCTTCTGACCGCGCTCGACCTGCCCTGGGTCGCCGACAGCATGCGCGACGGCCCGCATGCGCAGCAGCCGACCGACACGCTGGTGCGTGCCGCGCTCGCGCGCGCGAAGCTCTCGTATGCCGTGGTGCACGGCAGCGGCGTCGAGCGGCTGGCCAATGCCTGGAACGCCATCGTCTCCATCGCGGGCAACGAGGGCCGGCCGCGCACGCGCGTCAAGTCCGACGCGAAACCCGCCTCCTGGTCGTGGCCTTGCGAGAAATGCTCCGACCCGGAATGCGAACATAGGCTCTTCAGCGATCTCATCGCGCGCCGCGAGTAGCGCGCTCGCCCCCTGCCCCTTACCGGAGACCCGATGCCCTTTTCGACCCTCGCGCGCATCGCCACGCTTCCTCTTCTTCCTGCCGCTCTGCTGCTCTCGGCGGCCGGTGCGGCCCACGCGGCGCCCGTCGCGGCCACCGTCGAGAACGGCACCACCACCACCGCCTGCGCCGAGGAAGACAACGTCTCGCTGACCCTGCGTGGCGAAGGCATCCGCCACATGCGCATCGAGGCGCTGCAGCCCGACTACCTCGACAAGATCGGCAACGACGTCACCGCGCCCGACTTCTCAGGCTGCAACTTCGACGGCGGCGAGCATCCCACCGACCCGGCCTACCGCTTCCGCAAGCGCACCGTGGTGCTGATGGACAACGCCCAGTGGCGCGTCGTCGGCATGACGCTGCCGAGCTTCTGGCGCCCGCAGCGCGTGCCCGTGCAGGTGGGCAAGCGCAAGGACCGCGGCTTCCACCTGCTGCAGGTCTTCAGGAAGGAGAACGGCAAGCCGCTCGAAGCCATCGTGCTCTATCCGTCCGATGGCTACTGGCGCATCAAGCCGCTGCCCGAGGCGCGCTTCGGCGACGGGGTGTACGGCTCGTCCTTCCTGCTCGGCCCGGTCGAGGCCGCCGCACGGCCGGTGGTGAACATCGCGTCGATCCGCATCGTGCCCCGGCCGCTGGCCATCCATGTGCGCTTCACCGACGGCGGCAGTGCCGCGGTGAAGGTCGACGAGATCAGCCGCGTACGCACCGCGCTCGACGTCACGCTGTCGAAGCCGACCGCGAACGCCCAGCCTTTCGCGGTGCTGCGCTCGATGTACGTCACGCCCGACAACGCCGACGTGAGCGAGGTGCGCTGGCAGGCGTCGCCCCAGGCGGCGCAGCAGGTGCTGCCGCTGCCGGAGGTGAAGAGCCTCCAGGCCACGCAGGTGCGCTTCGGGCGCAGCCTGCCTTCGAAGCACAACACGAGCGCGCCGGACATCGCGTTCGGTGGCTTCGACGACCGGGACTGAAGGCCGCGCGCGGCCTGGCCCTACTCGATGCCCAGGTCGGCGATGAAGCGCTCGCGCCGCTCGAGCGCTTCCAGTGCCTTCTTGCCCAGGCCGGTCGCGACCAGATTCAGCAGGCCCTCGCAGAAGATCACGTAGGCGCCCATCGAGTTGCTGAAGAAGGTGCTGCCGTGCGGCACGAAGAAGGAGTGCTGCGCGAAGGCCGCAAGCGGCGAAGCACGGTGGTCGGTGATGGCGATCACGACCATGCCGGCCTTGGCCGCAGCCTCGGCCGGTTCCGCGATGCTGCGCGTGTAGGGCTCCACGCTGGTCACCACCACCAGGTCGCCGGGCTGCAGCTGGGCCAGTCCTTCGGCCACGCCCAGCCCGTGCGGATCGAGCAGGGCCACGTCGCCGCGCACCATCGCCAGCCCGTAGGCCAGGAAGCTCGCGAGTGCGCTGAACTGCCGCAGTCCGTGCACGCGCACCCGCGGCGCGGTGGCGAGCAGCCGGGCTGCCTGCTGCAATTCGTCGGCCGACAGTTGCGCGAGGAAGCCTTCGGTGTTGGCGATCGAATCGCGGGCGATCTGCACCATGGTGTCGATCTCCGGACGCTGCCCCGGCCCCTCGGACTGCGAACGCTCCGATGCATGCGCCACCAGCCGGCCGGCCTGCTCGCTGTAGAAGTGGCGATGCCTGGACGCAAGCCCGTCTCTGAACACGGTCTGGAATTCCACGAAGCCGGCGTAGCCCAGCCGGGTGGCAAGGCGCGTGAGCGTCGATGCGTTCACGCCCAGCGAATCGGCCAGCTCGGTGATGGTGCGCACCGCAACCTCTTCCGGACGCTCGACCAGGCGCGCCAGCACGCTGTGCGCCTTGCTGCCCATCGAGATCAGCGCGTCGCCGCGCCCGAGGCTCACCGCCAGCGCGCGCAGCTCCTCGACGGTTCGCGGCGGCGAGGCGCCATCCGCGCTGCTGCCCGGGCTGTCGGTGTCGTCGGCATCAGGCTGGGCGGGCACGCCGGTCTTTTTCGGTGCTTGCATGGCCGTCGATCATATGGAATCGCGGCGGTCGGGCCGGGTGCTCGTACACCTCCCACTCGATGTGCGCGGCACCTGCGACGATGCGGATGTCCGCAGTCGCCATCGTGTTCTCCGCGTCGCTGTCGTCCGGACTCGCACGCAGGATCGGGAACGCCGCGTCGCTTCCGTCGGCGAGCAGGTGCAACGGATCGACCGTCTCGCCCTCGCCGGCCAGCAGTGCATCGCCGCGCTCCTGCCGATGCCGCGAAGAGCCCGTGACGATCTGCGGCAGTTCTCGCAGCGACGCGTGCAGCGCATGGTTGGCATGCAGCCGCCGACCGTCGATCTCCACGATGGAACATGCTTCGGAGCTGAACTCCACGCTGAACAGCCCCGGCGAAGCCCGGTGCGCCACGGTAAGGTGGAAGCCGCCCGCGCGCTCGTTCGACTCGAGCAGCGTGCGCACCTCCATCAGGCTGGTTGTCTCGAGCAGCGCCCGTGCGAGCACCATGCGGGGAACGCCGGGGCGCACGTTCAGGCAGCGCAGGTTGTTCACCGTCATCGCGAGGCCGGCCTCGGTCACCGCGAAGGTGTGGCCTGGCAGCGAGCCCGGGTAGACGAAGGACGCGAAGGGCACGCCGCCCTCCACCGCGCACTGCGCGATCGCGCAATGCCCGGCGAAGGCCGGGTCGCCGTCTTCGTTGTGCGTGATGCGGCGCAGCGCACCCGCCGATTCCTGCACCGTGGTGCAGCCGTCGGGCGCCATGGCCCAAAGATCGCCGCGGCTGTTCCACAGGAACACGTCTTCGAAGGGCAGCTCCAGCCCTGCCGCAAGTCCCTGGAGCTCATCCCAGACGCGCGGGAAGCGCGAACGCACCAGCGCGGACATCGCCGCGGCGGCAGGCGTGCCGCGATGGTGCATCACCGATGCCCAGGCAGGCGAATGCCGCGCGTAGTCCTGCATCGCCGCGGCGCCGAAGCGGCCCAGCGTTCGTCCGGTCTCGAAGGGCGAGCCTGCGGCTTCGAGGTAATTCAATGTCGGCATGTCACTCCACGTGCTGAAGAAAATCGCGCAGGCGCTGGTTGGGCGGGTTGTCCAGCAGCTGTGCCGGCGGTCCGTCGACCGTGATGTGGCCATGCTCCATGAAGATCAGCCGCGTCCCGACCTTGCGGGCGAACTGCATCTCGTGGGTCACGACCACCATCGTCATACCCTCCTCGGCGAGCGACTGCATCACGCGCAGGACCTCCTGGCGCAGCTCGGGGTCGAGCGCGGAGGTCGGCTCGTCGAACAGCATCAGCTTCGGCCTGACGGCCAGCGCGCGTGCGATGGCCACGCGCTGCTGCTGTCCGCCCGAGAGCTCGCTCGGGTAGTGGTTCATGCGCTCGGCGAGCCCGACCTTGGCGAGCAGTTCGGCCGCCTGGGCCTGAGCCTGCGACCTGGAGGCGCCGCGCACCTGGCGCGGGCCGAAGGCGACGTTCTCCAGCGCGGTCATCTGCGGGAACAGGTTGAACTGCTGGAACACCATGCCGGCCTCCTGGCGGATCTCGCGCGCCACGGCATTGCCGCCGCGCACGCTGAGGCCATCCACCAGCAGGTCGCCGCCGTCGATCTGCTCCAGCGCGTTGATGCAGCGCAGCAGCGTCGACTTGCCCGAGCCCGAGGGGCCGATCAGCACCACGACCTCGCCCTTGCGAATCTGCAGGCTCACGCGGTCGAGCACCTTGTTGGCGCCGAAGCGCTTCTCGACATTCTTGAATTCGACGATGTTCACAGGATGCGCATCCTTCTTTCGACGGTCCGCAGGCCGAGCGTGAGCAGCCCGATCAGCAACAGGTAGATGGCAGCGACCGCGCTCCAGATCTCGATGGCGCGGAAGTTGGCGGCCATGATTTCCTGCCCCTGGCGCGTGAGCTCGCCGACGCCGATGACGATGAAGAGCGAGGTGTCCTTCAGGCTCACGATGAACTGGTTTCCCAGCGCCGGCGTCATGCGCCGGAACGCGACCGGGCCGACGACGAACGCCAGCACCCGCCAGCGCGGCAGGCCCATGGCCAGCCCCGCCTCGCTCAGGCCGCGCGGCACCGAGAGGAAGGCGCCGCGCACGATCTCCGCGATGTAGGCGCCCGAGTTGATGACGATGGAGGCGATGGCCGCCGTCATCGGGTCCACGCGCACGCCCAGCAGGCCGGGCAAGGCGAAGTAGATGAACATGACCTGCACCACGATGGGCGTGCCCCGCACCAGCCCCACGTAGGCGAAGCCGATGCTCGCGACGGGGCCGTTCCCGTAGGCGCGCATCAGGCCGAACAGCACGCCCAGCAGCGTGCCTCCGGCAAGACCCGCCACGGTGATGAGCACCGTCAGCTGCGCGCCCTTCAACAGCGCCGGCAGCGCGCCGGCGATCACTGACCAATCGAAATCCATGAATGGCTCCGTGGCTACCGCTCAGGACTTCGGCGGTTCGGCCTTGAACCACTTGCGGTAGATGGCGGCGTAGCGGCCGTCGGCCTTGATCTTCGCGAGCGCCGCGTTCACCTGCGGCACCAGCGGGCTGCCCTTCGGAAAGCCGATGCCGTACTGCTGCGCCATCATCTGCGGGCCGACCGCCTTGGCCTTGCCCGCGCCTGCGGTGGCGATGTAGTACAGGACGTTGGGCGTGTCGTGCATGGCTGCATCGACGCGGCCGGTCATCAGCTCCAGGTAGGCGTTGTCGATGTTCGGGAACTGGCGCAGCTCGGTGCCGGCGAAGTTGGCCTTGGCGTAGTCGGCGGCGGAGGTCCCGGTCTTGATGGCCAGCGTCTTGCCCTTGAGGTCGGCCACGCCGGCGATCTTGCTGGCGGCGGGCACCATGAGGATGAAGCCGCTGTCGTAGTAGCCGTCGGAGAAATCGATGACCTTCTTGCGCTCGTCCTTGATGGTGATGCCGGCCAGCGCCACGTCGACGTTCCTGGTCTGCAGCGCGGGCAGGATGCCGGCGAAGTCCATCGGCTGCAGCTTGTATTCGAGCTTCAGCTCCTTGGCGACGGCCTCCCACAGGTCGATATCGAATCCCACGTACTTGTCGCCCTCCTTGAATTCGAAGGGGACGAATGCGGTATCGACCGCCACCAGCAGCGGGCCGGCCGCCGTGGCGGGAGCGGCGATGAACGACGTGGCGACGGCCGCGGCCGCGAGCAGTCGGAGTACGAGTTTCTTCATGACAATCCTTCCGGAGTAAGAGCTCACCGAATTGGTGCAATTGAATTTGCAAGAAAATCAAATTCGCAAATCCATTTGCATAATGTGTGCCATGCAGCGGCACGCGGCAAGCTCGGGTTTGCCCTGAGCGCCACGGCGGCGCTCCCGGCGCCTGAACCGGGAGCGATGCTGATGTCTTGGAAACGGGAGCTGGAACCCGGAAGGCCCCCGCGCGGCGGGGGCTGGCGGCTTGGCCGCATCAGGCAGGCGTTGCGCCTGCCCTCATCTGTCGGTCGGTTACTGAACGACCTGGCTGCCCGGCGCCCTGTCGCCCGCCGGCGTGAAGATCTGCGCAGCGTCGACCGCGTCGAAGCGGTACTGCTTGCCGCAGAAGTCGCAGCCCACCTCGATGTTGCCGCGCTCGGCGAGGATGCTCTCGGCCTCCTGCTCGCCGAGGCCGCGGATCATCTGGGCCACGCGCTCTCGGCCGCAGGTGCAGGCGAAGTGCGGGCCGAGCATGCCGGCCTGCGGCTCGAAGCGCAGCAGTTTCTCTTCCCAGAACAGGCGGCGCAGGATGGTCTCGACGTCGAGCGTGAGCAGCTCTTCGCGCGTCAGGCTCGACGCGAGGATCGAGATGCGGTTGTAGTCCTCGTTGCGGCCGATCTGATCTTCATTCGCCTGGTCGTGGTCCTTGTCGGCGGTGCCTTCGAGGTTGCCCTCGCCCTTCACCGGCAGGCGCTGGATCAGCAGGCCGGCAGCGACCTTGTCGTCGGCGGCCAGCACCAGCGTGGTGTCGAGCTGCTCGCTCTGCAGCATGTAGTGCTGGAGCACGTCGCTGAGCTTGCCGAGCTTCTCGCCGTCGTCGCCGAAGAGCGGCACGACGCCCTGGTAGGGGGTGGTGCCTGGCAGCTTGTCCTTGGGGTCGAGCGTGATGGCGCAGCGGCCCTTGTTGCCCACGTTGACCATATCGGGCAGGCGCGCGTCGGCGGGCAGCTCGCCCATCACCTTGGCGGTGGCGCGCAGGCTCAGGTCGGGCTTGGACTCGGCCACCGCCACCTTGACGGGGCCGTCGCCGAAGATCTGCAGGATCAGCGCGCCGTTGAACTTGATGTTGGCCTGCATCAGCGTGGCGGCAGCCGTCATCTCGCCGAGCAGTTCGACCACCGGCTGCGGATAGGCGCCGGTGGCGGTGTTGGAGGCGCGCCGCGCGAGGATCTCCTGCCACGCGTCCGTCAGGCGCACGATCATGCCGCGCACCGGCAGGCCATCGAACAGGAATTTGTGCAGCTCGCTCAAAACATCGGTCCTCTCTCAATAAAACAGTCTTCGCACGGAATACCGCGAAACCGGCTTCGCCGGGCCGGCGGCCATACGAAGTGGGCAAGCCTGAGGGTCAGGCAACTTTCTTCAGCCCCTTGGCAAAGCGCCGGGCGTTGGCCACGTAGTTCTCCGCGCCCTGGCGCAGCTTGGCGGCGGCCTCGTCGTCGAGGGTGCGCACCACCTTGGCGGGCGAGCCCATGATGAGCGAGTTGTCGGGGAACTCCTTGCCTTCGGTCACCACGCTGCCGGCGCCAACGATCGAATTGCGGCCGATCTTCGCGTTATTCAAGACCACGGCCTGGATGCCGATCAGCGTGTTGTCGCCGATGGTGCAGCCATGCAGCATCACCTGGTGGCCGACGGTCACGTTGTCGCCGACGGTCAGGGGGCAGCCGATGTCGGCGTGCAGCACCGACAGGTCCTGGATGTTGCTGTTGCGCCCGATGCTCAGCGTCTCGGTGTCGCCGCGCAGCACTGCGCCGAACCATACGTTGGCGTTGTCCGCCAGCCTGACGTTGCCCATCACCTCCGCGCTGTCGGCCACCCATGCACCTTCGCCCACCTGGGGTGCCACACCGTCGAGTTCGTAGAGCGCCATTGTTTCCGGTCCCTGCAAGGTCAAAACCTAGAATTGTAGGGATGCACCCCCGATTGAGCGCGCTGGCCGCGCTTCGCCTTACGGATCCCGATGAAAAGGTGGCCGCCACCCGTGCCATTGGCGCCATGTCTATGGACAGCGCTACCGAATCCATAGCAGCCGCCCCCATCCGCACCGCCGGCGACGATCTCGGCGTGCCGGGCCGCCCCGAGCGCCCGCTGCGCGTGGCCGCCACCGCCGTGCAGAAGCGCTCGCCCTTCACCACCGAAGGCCGCGCCGCGCTGATCCACTCGATCTGCCACATCGAGTTCAATGCGATCAACCTCGCGCTCGACGCCGTCTGGCGCTACGACGGCATGCCCGAGGCCTACTACCGCGACTGGCTGCGCGTGGCCGACGAGGAGGCGCTGCACTTCACGCTGCTGCACGCGCACCTGCAGGACATGGGCTGGCGCTACGGCGACTTCCCCGGCCACGACGGCCTGTGGAACATGTGCGAGAAGACGAAGGACGACGTGCTCGCCCGCATGGCGCTGGTGCCGCGCACGCTGGAGGCGCGCGGGCTCGACGCCACGCCGCTGATCCAGGGCAAGCTCAAGCGCGTGAACACACCCGACGCCCTGCGCGCGGTCGAGATCCTCGACATCATCCTGCGGGACGAAGTGGGCCACGTGGCCATCGGCAACCATTGGTACCGCTGGCTGTGCGAGCGCGAAGGCATCGACCCCGAAGCCACCTACCCCGCGCTGGTTGCGCGCTACGAGGCGCCGCGGCTGAAGCCGCCATTCAACCTCGAGGCGCGCGGCCGTGCCGGCTTCAGCAGCGAGGAGCTGCGCCAGCTCTCAAGCGCCCAGGACAAGGCCTGAAGGTCCGCCGCCCTAGGCCGGGCGGGCATGCACCACCAGCTTCGGCGTGAAGTGCTGGAGCACGTCGCCATGCTGGTTGAGCGTCTGGCAACGCATCTGCACCATCGCGCGGCCGGGCTTGGAGCGCGAGGGCACGATGTCGACGATCTCGCTTTCCACGTGCAGCACGTCGCCGGGGCGTGTCGGATTGGGCCATTGCAGCTCGCCGCCCGAGCCGATGATGCCGTCGGCCAACGGGATGCCGCTCTCGACCAGCAGCTTCATCGTGAGCGCGGCCGTGTGCCAGCCGCTCGCGGCGAGGCCGCCGAAGAAGGTGCTCTTGGCGGCCTCTTCGTCGGTGTGGAAGGGCTGCGGGTCGAACTGCTGCGCGAAGGCCTTGATCTGCGCCGCGTCGAGCGCGTGCTCGGCACTGCGGAAACGGTCGCCGACCTTCAGGTCTTCGAGATACAGCTTGGCCATGGGGTCTCCTTTGTCGTCAGTGGCGATCGTCATTCTCGCGGGCTGCGCCGCGTCAGACGCGCTCGAGGATCGTCGCGATACCCTGCCCTCCGCCGATGCACTGCGTGGCCAGCGCATAGCGGCCCTTCTCGCGCGCCAGCAGCGACGCCGCCTTGCCGGTGATGCGCGCGCCGGTGGCGCCCAGCGGATGGCCGATCGACAGGCCGCCGCCGTCGAGGTTGATCTTCGACGGATCGAGCCCCAGGTCGCGGATGCAGGCCAGCGCCTGCGAGGAGAAGGCTTCGTTGATCTCGATCACGTCGAGGTCGGCCGCGCTCAGGCCCGCGCGTGCCAGCGCCTTGCGCGTGGCGGGGATCGGGCCGATGCCCATGATCGCCGGGTCGACGCCCACCGTCGCGAACGAGCGGATGCGCGCCAGCGCCTTCAGGCCGTGCTTCGCCGCGAAGTCGTCGCTGGTGACCAGCACCGCCGCCGCGCCATCGGTCAGCGGCGAGGAGGTGCCGGCCGTCACCACGCCGTCAGGGCGGAACGCGGGCTTGAGGTTCGCCAGCGCCTCGGCGGAGGTGGTCGGGCGGATGCAGCCATCGGCGTCGACCACGTCGCCCGAGGCGAGGCGCACCGGCACGATCTCACCCGCCAGCCGCCCCTGCGCGCGCGCCTCGGCCGCCTTGCGGTGCGACTCCACCGCGAAGGCCTCCTGGTCGGCGCGGCTCACGTTCCAGCGCTGCGCGACGTTCTCGGCGGTCTCGCCCATCGAGATGTAGGCGTCGGTGTTCTCCTTGAGCTCGGGGCTCGGCGAGAAGTTGAAGCCGCCCTGCGGCACCATCGTCATCGACTCCACGCCCACGCACAGGAACGCATCGCCCATGCCCGCCTCGATCTGCGCTGCGGCGATGTGCACGGCCTGCATCGAGGAGCCGCAGAAGCGGTTGACGGTCATGCCGCCGACTTCATGCGGAAGCCCCGCCAGCAGCCCGACGATGCGCGCGAGGTTGTTGCCCTGCGAGGCCTCGGGGTAGGCGCAGCCGAGGATGACGTCTTCGAGCAGCGCGGGATCGAGGTCGGTGCGCTGCAGCAGGCCGCGCACCACGCCGGCGGCGAGCGTGTCGGGGCGCACCTCGGCGAGCGCGCCCTTCTTCGCGAAATGGAACGGGGAACGGGCGTAGGCGGAAATGACGGCTTTCATGAATGCTCTCCAGCAGGTTTAACTACCTTCCAATCGGTAGGCTTCGAGGTCGAAAAATAGGCACGCCGAAGCGTGCCTGCACGAGGCCGGGCGCTCAGCCCGGCAAGGAACTCCTGAGTTGGGCGATGGCGTCGTCGAAATCTTCGACGCGGCCCGTCATGCGCGCCGACAGCAGCGCGCCCTGGCACACGGAAAACACGTAGGCGGCCAGCGAGGCCACCGAGGCGCCGGTCTTGCGCTCGGGCATCAGCGCGCCCAGAACGCCGGTGAGCCACGTCACCTGAGTGTTGCGCAACTCCTGTACCGCCATGCGCAGTTCGTCGTTGACGACGCCCCAGCCAGGCGCCATCGCCCCTGCGGGACACATCGCCGAGCCGGCCCTGAGCGTGTTGCGGTACATGCGGAAATACGATTCGAGCGCGTCCTTCGGCTCGCGCGCGCGGGCGGCGTCCCAGTCTTTGAAGCCCTGCGTGGCCCCGCGGATCACCGCGACGCCCAGCGCCTCCTTGGTCGGGAAGTGGTGGTACAGGCTGGCCTTGCGCACGCCGACCGCATCGGCCACGTCCTGGAAGCTGAAGCCCAGGTAGGAGCGCGTTTCGATCAGGCCCCGCGCCACCGCGAGGATCTGCTCGCGGGTGCTGCCGGTGGCCAGGGCTGTGGCGTTGGTCATCTACCTACTATAAGGTAGGGAAGATCAACCCACAAGCCGGGGTGTCATGAAGGCGTCAGCCGCCCGGTCAATCGGCCTTCTCAATCGGCCTTGATGCCCGCCGCCTTGACGATGCGCCCGTTGCTCTCGAACTCGCTGGCGATTTCCTTCGCGAACGCGGCCGGCGTGCCGCCGGTGGGCACGTTGTCGGTGGCCGTCAGCTTGGCGCGCAGTTCGGGCGTGGCCAGCGCCTTGTTGATCTCTGCGTTGTACTTCGCGACCAGCGCCGGCGGCGTGGCAGCGGGTGCGAACACGCCGAACAGCGAGTTGATGTTCGCCGCCTTGTAGCCCAGTTCGCCCAGCGTGGGCACCTGCGGGAGGCTGTCGAGCCGCGCGGGCGCGCCCACCGCCAGCGGACGCAGCTTGCCCGACTGGATGTGCGAAGAGAGCGTCGGGCTCGCGTTGGTGGAAAGGATCTCGAACTGCCCGCCGATCGCGTCGTTGAGCTGCTGGCCGCCGCCCTTGTAGGGCACGTGCGTGATGTCGACACCGGCCGCGGCGCGCAGCTGCTCGAGCACGATGTGGCCGAGCGAGGCCGACCCCGAGGTCGCCCAGCGCACCGCCCCCGGATGTGCCTTGGCATCGTCGATCAGCGCCTTGAAGTCCTTGGCCTTGCTCGCCGGGGTGGCGATGAGCAGCACCGGCGAATACATCACGCTGGCCACGGGCGCCACGTCCTTGAGCGGATCGAAGGGCAGCTTGCCCAGGTGCGGGCTCAGCACCAGCGGGCTGATGGCCGAGAAGCCCAGCGTCGCACCGTCGGGCGCGGCCTTGGCGACGGCGTCCATGCCGATGGCGCCGCTCGCGCCCGCGCGGTTGTCCACGACCACCGTGACGCCCATCTACGCCGCGAGCCGATCGCCCAGCGCACGCGCGACCACGTCGCTGACGCCGCCCGCCGGGTAGGCGACGATGAGGCGCACGGTCTTTGGCACGGTCTGCGCGATGGCACCGGATGCGGCGCACAGCGCGGCGGCGGCGAGGAGTCGGGTCGCCGTGCGGCGCGAGGGCTTCGAGGAAGCGAGGAAATTCATGGTGTCGTGTGTGGCAGCCCTTGTCGTCTGCCTGCTTGCTTGCGTGATGGAGGGTGTCAGTCCAGCTGCAGCTTGCGCTCCTTGATCAGCCTGGACCACTTCTCATTGTCCGCCTTCACGAAAGCCGCGAACTCGGCCGGCCCGAGCGAGTGCACTTCGGCGCCTGCCGTCGAGAACTTGGCCTTGATCTCGGGCTGCGCCAGCGCCTTCGCGAGCTCGCCGGAAAGCCGATCGACCACCTCCTTCGGCATGTTGGCCGGCCCCACCAGCCCCTGGAAGCCGACCGACTCCATGCCCGCGAGTCCCAGTTCCTTGACCGTCGGCACATCGGGCAGCTGCGGATCGCGCGCCGGGCCGGTCACGGCCAGCGCCTTGAGCTTGCCGCCCTTCACCTGCGGCAGCAGCACACTGCCCGCATCGATGAGGATCTGCGTCTGCCCGCCGATCAGGTCCTGCACCGCCGGTGCGCTGCCCTTGTACGGCACGTGGGTCATGTCGAGCCCGGTCACCTGGTTCATGAGCTCGCCGTTGAGGTGCGTGGAGGTGCCGTTGCCGCCGGAGGCGAAGTTCACCTTGCCCGGCTGCCCCTTGGCCCAGGCGACGAACTCCTTGAGGTTCTTCGCCGGATGGTCGGGCCGCGTCACCGCGATGTAGCTGCCCTGGCTGATCTGCCCGATGTAGGTGAACTGTTTGATCGGGTCGTACGGCGGCTTGCTCTGCAGGTACGGCGCGATGGCGAAGGGCCCCGTGTTGGCAAGCAGAAGCGTGTAGCCGTCGGCCGGCTGGCGCGTGAGCTCGGTGGCCGCGATCATGCCGCTCGCGCCGGGCTTGTAGTCGACCACCAGTTGCTGCTTGAGCGCCTCCTGCAGCGGCACCTGCACGGTGCGCGCCGCGAAGTCGATGCCGCCGCCGGGCGGATAGCCGACGATCAGGCGGATGGGCTTGGCGCTCGGGAATGCCTGCGCGAAAGCTGCGCCGCCGACGGCCAGCATTGCCGCCGCGACCATGGTTGCAGTCGTTGTCTTCATGGATGGTGTCTCCTGGTTTTTCTGAGGAAAGAAAACCGCGCGCCCTCGATCAACCGCGCGGATGGTGCTGCGCATGCAGCTGCTTCAGGCGCTCGCGCGCCACGTGTGTGTAGATGGTCGTCGTCGAGATGTCCGCGTGCCCCAGCAGCAACTGCACCGCGCGCAGGTCGACGCCGTGGTTCAGCAGGTGCGTGGCGAAGGCGTGGCGCAGCGTGTGGGGTGACAGCGGTACATGGATGCCCGCCGCGGCCGCGTGCTTCTTCACGATGATCCAGAACATCACGCGCGTCATGCCGGCGCCGCGCGCTGTGACGAACAGGTCGGAGGTCTGCTGGCCATCGAGGATGGCGGGGCGCGACTCTTCCAGGTAGCGCTCGATCCATCGCCGCGCCTCGGCGCCGAAGGGCACCAGCCGCTCCTTGTTGCCCTTGCCGAGCACGCGCAGCACGCCGTCGTTGAGGCTCATGTCGGTGACCTTGAGCGCCACCAGCTCGCTCACGCGCAGGCCGCTGGCGTACATCAGCTCCAGCATCGCGCGATCGCGCAGGCCGAGCGGCGACTCGACGTCCGGCGCGCCCAGCAGGTCGTCGACCTGCTTTTCGGAGAGCGTCTTGATGGCCCTCGGCATCTGCCGCGCCGGCACGAGCCGGATGCTCGGGTCGGCCGCGATGCGCCGCTCCCGCAGCGCCCAGCGGTAGTAGCGCTTGAACACCGTGAGCCGCCGGTTGGCCGACGTGGCCTTGCCCTTGCTCGACAGCCGTGCGCCCATGTAGGCCTGCAGGTCCGTCTCCTTCGCGGCGTTGAGCGCGGTGCCGCTGCGCTGCGCGCCGAGCCACTGCGCGAACAGTGCGAGGTCGCGGCGGTAGGCGGCCAGCGTGTTCTTCGACAACCCGTCCTCGAGCCACAGGGCGTCGATGAAATCGTCGATCTCGGGTGTCGTCTGCGTGGCTGCCTCTGTGCTCATGCCTTGCAAGATAACAAAAAGAAAAAGCCGCCCGGCAGGCGGGCGGCTTGCTTCGTTGCGCGAGCGACGTGTCTCAGTCGAGCTTCAGGTTCTGCTTCTTCACGACCTGCTTGTACACGTCGTATTCGGCCTTGATCTGCGCTGCGAACTGGTCGGGCGTGTTCGCCACGATCAGCGAGCCCGTGTCCTCGATGCGCTTGCGCACCGCCGGTTCTTCCACGGCCTTCTTCACGCCCGCGCTGATCTTGTCGACCACTTCCTTGGGCAGGCCCTTCGGACCGAGGATGCCGTAGTAGGCCATGCGGTTCACCGGCTCCAGGCCCACTTCCTTGAAGGTCGGCACGTTGGGCAGTGCAGCCAGGCGCTGCGGCGCCGACACCACGATCGGGATCAGCCGGCCGCTCTGGATGAAGGGCATGGCCGAGGGGATGTTGTCGAACATGATCGGCACCTGGCCGGCCACCACGTCGTTCAGCGCCGGGCCCGCGCCGCGGTACGGGATGTGCGTGACGAAGGTGTTGGTCAGGCTCTTGTAGAGCTCCATCAGCAGGTGGCCGATGCCGCCCGTGCCCGACGAGGCGTACGAGTACTTGCCGGGGTTCTTCTTCAGCTCGGCCACGAACTCGGCGTAGTTCTTGGCCGGGAAGCTCGGGTTGACCGCGATGATGTTCGGAGTGGCCGCGATGTTGATGATCGGCGTGAAGTCGTTGATCGGGTCGTACGGCGTCTTCGGGTTGATGGCCGGGTTGGCCGCCGTGCTCGACACCGTGGCGATGCCGAGCTTGTAGCCGTCGGGCGTGGCACGGGCGGTCTCGGCCGCACCCACGATGCCGCCGCCGCCGGCGCGGTTGATCACCACCACCGGCTGGCCCAGCACCTTGCCCAGCGGATCGGAAATCACGCGCGCCACGATGTCCGTCGTGCCGCCCGGTGCGAACGGCACGCTCAGTTCGACGGGCTTGTTGGGATAACCCTGCGCAAAGCTCTGACCCGCGACTGCAAACAATGCCGCGGCTCCCACCATCGCGCTCCATTGACGACGTTGCATCAAAAACTCCTTGTTCTGGCTGTATGTCGAAAAAACGAAGCCCGGATGCTAGCGGCTCGGGGGCCGTATCCGTGCTCTGGATTACCCATGGTCAGGGAGGTTTATCCTCGAAGCGGTGAACTATGCGCAGCTGCTCTTCCCCGACTTCTCCCTCATCGCCATCGGCTGGCTCCTTTGCCGCTACACCGCCCTCGACCGCCGCGTGTGGGACCAGGTCGAGAGTCTCGTTTACTACTTTCTATTTCCCGTGCTGCTCTTCCACTCGATCGTGCGCAGCCCGCTCGACTTCGGCGCCACGTCGAACCTTCTGACGGCGGGCCTGTGCATCGGAGCCTGCGGCATCGCGCTGGCCTATGCCCTGCCCTTCGTACCGGGCCTGCGCACACACATCGACCGCCGCGACCACGCCGCCAGCACGCAGATCGCGTTCCGCTTCAACTCATTCATCTGCCTGGCGCTGGCCGAAAGGCTCGCAGGCTCCGAGGGCCTGCTGCTGATCGCCGTGCTCATCGGCGTGTGCGTGCCCATCTTCAACATCGCGGCCGTGTGGCCGATGACGCGACATGCGCAGACCGGGTTCGTGCGGCAGCTGGTGCGAAACCCACTCATCGTCGCGACCGTGGCGGGACTGCTCGCCAACGTGCTGGGGCTCACCGTGCCTGCATGGGCGACGCCCACGCTGACGCGGATCGGGGCTGCTTCGCTGGCGCTGGGGCTGCTGGCCGCGGGGGCGGGGATGAAGTTCTCTACGCTTGGGGCGGGCAAGGTGCTGGCTGTTTCAGTGCTGGCGATACGGCATCTGTTCCTGCCGTTGGTGGCCTGGGGACTGGCCCGGATGCTGCGGCTCGATGCTGCGCAGGGGGCTGTGTTGATGGCGTTTTCTGCTGTGCCTACTGCTTCGAGTGCCTATGTGCTGGCCGCTCGCATGGGATACAACGGGCCTTATGTGGCGGGGCTGGTGACCTTGTCTACCTTGCTGGGGGTTGTCAGTTTGCCGTTTGCGTTGGCGTTGCCTCGGTGAGGAGTTGGGTGGGGTCGTTGCGTCGCCAGCCGCGTCTTGTCCCTGTGCTGCCTCATTGCGTTGGCTGTGCCTCTTGTTAGATGCTGCCGGGTGGCTGCTTTCGGGGGCCGGGCCGAGACCCGGCCCCGGAAAGCAAACACCCAAAGAACCTCAACCACGCCCCAACAAAGCCGACACAGCAGAAGCCAACAACACCACCCCAGAAACAGTCAACAACCCCAAAACAATCTTCCGAAACGCGACCTCACTGATCCCGATATAAAGCCGAGCCCCCAACAACACGGGCACAGCCACAGCCACCGCCACCACCCCCAGCAAAGGCAAGAGAGAACGTCCGATATTCCCGCTGAGAAGGTGGATGCCAAACGCCACCAGCAGCATCGAGAGATTGAAGTTCTGGATCACGGCCCGCTGCGTATCCCGCTGAAATCCGCGCAGCGTGCACCAGAGCGTAGGAATGGTCCCCGAGAACCCGCCGATGCCGGCCATCGCACCGCCGATGGCCCCTGCCACCCCATCGGCGACGCGCCCGCCGAACGAAAGCTTCGGCAGGTGCTGCGACATCAGCATCGCCGGGCACCACAGCACCAGCAGCAGGCCGAGGCACAGCTTGAAGACGACGAGATCCAGGTGCGGCAGCAGCCAGACGCCGAAGGGCACGCCCATCAGTCCGCCAAGCAGGAAGGGCCAGAGAACGCTCCTGTCGAAGGAGCGCCGCACGGTGACCGCGGCGATCACCTGCCCCGTCATCGCGCCGAAGAGTGCAAGCACGGCGGCCAGTTGAGGCTCCAGGGTCCATGCCCACACGGACATCGCCACCATGCCGAACGCAAAACCGGAGAGGCCCTGCACGAAACCCGCCAGCACGGCGCCGACGATCACATAGACATACAAGGCTTGCATGCGGCCGATGATATCGGCCGGGGTTCTCCGCTCGCCGGCCGGAGCCCTCAGGCAGGAACGAGCGCTGTGCGCCGAACCCGGCGCACGTTGAACGCGCTCGCGATGAGCACGCCCTGCACCAGCGCCAGGCCCACGATGACGCTGGTGTACTGGCCGTGGTCCATGAGCCGGCCGAAGACCAGCGGTGCCACGGCCTGTCCGATGTCGAGGCCGGCGTAGACCACGCCGTAGACGCGGCCGGTGGCGTTGGGCGGCGTCGACTTCTTCACCAGCAGGTCACGCGACGGCCCGGCGACGCCGGAGACAAATCCCATGGCGCCGAAGAGCGCCGGCACGATGATCGGCGGGAAATCGGCAAAGGCCAGCATCAGCGCCAGCGCAGCGGCCAGGCCGAAGCCCACGCCCACGATGCGCTCGCAGCGCGACGGGTCGGAAGCGAGGAAACCGCCCACCACCATGCCCGCGGCGCTCGCCACCATGTAGACCGTGAGGCACACGGCCACCAGCGCCACCGGCACCGCATGCAGGTGCCCCGCGGCCACGGGCGCGAAGGTCTGCACCACGCTGATCACCACGGCATAGAAGAAGAAGAAACCGAAGCACATCCACACGGCCGGGATGCGCAGGAAGTCGAATTCGCCACCGCCGGCGGGCACGGGTTCGCCCTGCCCCGTGGCCTTGTGCACGGCCGCGGCGTCGAGCGAGAGCACGCTGCGGTACACCCACAGCACCAGCAGCACCACCAGGGCCACCACACCCGCCGAGGCCAGCGCCACGCGCCACGAGAAGGCGATGGCGATCGGCACCACGAAGGCCGGCGCCAGCGCCCAGCCCAGGCTGCCGGTGATGCCGTGCACGCTGTAGGCATGGCCAAGGCGCGTGGGCGCGACCTTGCGGTTGAACAGCGTGTAGTCCACCGGATGGAACACGCCGTTGCCGATGCCCCCGAGCACCGCGAAGACCAGCAGCATCCAGTAGCTCTGCGCCACCGCGTAACCGAAGGCCGCCAGCCCCAGCGCGCCGAGCCCCACGAAGAGCACCGGCCGCGGCCCCAGCTTGTCGACGATGAAGCCCGAGGCCGCCTGCACGATGCACGAGACCACGAAGAACACCGTGAGCACCGCACCCAGCTCGACATAGCTCACGTTGAACGCATCCTTGAGCCACGGGAACAGCGGCGCCAGGATCAGCTGGCTGAAGTGGCTGACCGCGTGGGCCAGGCCGACGAGGCCGATCAGCTTGGCATCGCTGCCCAGGGTGTTGGAGGAAGGCGAAGCGGCCGACGCGGCGCTCGTGGGCGAGTTGGAAGACATGGATTGCTACAAAAAAATCGGGGCAGGCGCTGATGCTATGCGTCGGGGAAGCGGCAGAATGGCGATACAGCGACAACATTTGTCGAAACTATGCCAAGCGCCGCCTCACCCACCTCCAGGAGCGCCGCGTCCGCCGCCAGGCTGCGCGGGCCCACCCCCGTCAACAGCGTCGCCTCCCTCACGCCGCACCTGTACGCGCCCGATGCGGTGCGGCCGCTGCGCGCCAAGGAGCACTTCCTGAGCGCCGACACGCTGGTCGAGCTGCACGAGCATCCCTGGCCCCAGCTCACCTTCTCCACGCGCGGCGTGATCCGCCTGAGCACGCAGGACGGCAGCTACATCGTGCCGCCCTCGCGCGCGCTCTGGGTGCCGGCCAACATGCCTCACAGCATCACGCTGATCGAAGATGCCGAGCTGCGCACCATCTACCTGCACGCCTGGATCGCGCCCTCCTGGGAGAAATGCGAGGTGCTCGAGATCAGCCCCCTGCTGCGCGCCCTGATGCTGGCGCTGGACACCACGCCCGACGGCCTGCCGCCGGCCGATGCGCATGCGCCGCAGCGCGAGCGGATGATCGCGCCGCTGCTGGTCGACGAACTGGAGCGCGCCACGCAGATCCGCATCGACGTGCCGCTGCCCACCGACAAGCGCCTGCGCCAGCTCTGCGAGACGCTGCTGCGCAACCCGGCCGACCGCGCCACGCTGGCCGAGCGCGCGGCCGCCATCGGCGCGAGCGAACGTACGGTGGCGCGGCTGTTCCGCGACCAGCTCGGCATGAGCTGGCAGCAGTGGCGACAGCAGGCCGTGATGGCGCATGCACTGCCGCTGCTGGCGCGCGGCATGGCGGTGAGCCAGGTCGCGGCCGCCAGCGGCTACGCCACAGACAGCGCCTTCTGCGCGATGTTCAAGGCCGCCACCGGCCGCTCGCCCACCTCGTTCCAGCACCGCAAGCGGCCCGCGCCCGCCTGATCCGCGTACCAGGGCCGACGGGGCGCCGGGGGATGGATGCTTCACGCCGCTCTGGCAAGATCGGCGCCCGACAAGCGACACCATGCATTCACCGATCCCCCTGCATCTGGCGCACGGCGCCCAGCGCCCCACCTGGAGCGCCGACATCTGGCTGCGCGTGCGCCGGCATTTCCTGCTGAAGGCCGTCGGCACCACGGTCTTCACCTGGCTCTTCTTCATCGGCTACTTCCACCTGCTGCGCAACCCCTCCTTTCCGGTCGAGGTGATGCCGCTGACGCCACTGGACCACCTGCTGCCGTTCCAGCCCTACCTGCTGGGTCCGTACCTCTCGCTGTGGGTGTACGTGGGGATCGCGCCCGGGCTGCAGCTGACCTTCCGCGAACTGGTGGTCTACGGGCTGTGGATCGGCGGGCTGTGCATCACCGGTCTGGGCATCTTCTACTTCTGGCCGACCCAGATACCTCCTTTGGCCATCGATGCGTCCGGCTACCCCGGCTTCACGATGCTGCAGGGCGTGGACGCGGCGGGCAACGCCTGCCCCTCGATGCACGTGGCGGTGGCCATCTTCACGGCCATCCGCATCGAGGACGTACTGCGCGAAACGCGCACGCCCACCGGGTGGCGGGTGCTGAACTGGGCCTGGTTCGCCGCCATCGCCTATTCGACGCTGGCGGTCAAGCAGCACGTGGCGCTGGACGTGGCCGCCGGTGCGCTGCTGGGTATGGCTTTCGCCCTGCCCTCGATGCGCTGGCGGCCCGGCGCCCGCCAGCGGGAGGATGCCCCTCACGTGGGAGCGGATATCATCCGTAGACATTGACCACACTCACCACTGGCCGACGAGGAAGGGATCGATTGATTCAAAGGACCGCAACGGGCGGCGATCGATCGGCGGCACACGAGACGACGACAGGCATTGCACGATGAGTTCGCTGAAGGAATTGCAGGACCTGATCCAGGACAAGTACGGCATCGAACCGTCGAAGCTCGACCCGCACGCCTCCATGCGTGAGACCGGCGGACTCGATTCGCTGGCGCTGGCCGAATTCCTGTTCGCCATCGAGGACCACTTCGGCATCGTCATGCCCGACGAGGACGCGAACATCGACACCCTGGCCGAACTGGCCGTGCTGGTCGACAAGGTCAGGGCCGAGAAGGCCGCATCCGCCTCGTGAACCACGAAGTCGCCGTCACCGGGCTGGGCGTCGTGGCGCCGCACGGCGACGAACCCGGCACCCTCTTCCAGGCCCTGCTGCAGGGCCGCTCGGCCATACAGCCCGTCTTTCCCGAACTGCCCAAGCCGGCAGCGGCTGCCACCGCGGCCTTCGACGAAACCCGCTGGTTCACCAAGCTGCAGCTCGCCGGCGTCGACCGCGTGAGCCAGCTGGCCGTGGCAGCCGCCGACATGGCGATGCGCGACGCCGGCCTTTCCGTGGCCGACGCAGACCCCGAGCGCGTGGGCGTCTTCTCCGGCTGCGGCATGGGCGGCGCCGCCGCGCTCGAGGCGGCCTATCGCGGCAACGGCCGCGTCTCGCCCCTCACCATTCCCGCCTTCATGCCCAACGCGCCGGCCGCCCACGTGGCGATGCGCCAGGGCGTGAAGGGCCCGGTTCTCACCTACTCGGTCGCCTGCGCTTCCTCTTCGGCCGCGATTGCCGAGGCCGCCAAGGCCGTGCAGCGCGGCGAGGTCGACGTCGCCATCGCCGGCGGCAGCGAAGCGCTGATCGTGCCGGGCGTGGTGGTGGCATGGCAGGCGATGCAGACGCTGGCCGGCTTCCAGCCCGGTGAAGCAGCCGGCGCGGTGAAGCCCTTCGCCACCGACCGCAGCGGCTTCGCCCTGGGCGAAGGCGCGGCCTTCCTGGTTCTCGAATCCGCCGAGCGCGCCCGCGCCCGCGGCGCCCGCAGCCACGCCACGCTGGCCGGTTGGGGCCTGAGCAGCGACGCGACCCATCTCACCAAGCCCGACGCGCCGGGCCAGGCCCGAGCGCTGCGCGCCGCCCTGCGCCAGGCCGGCCTGCAGCCGCGCGACGTGGGCTACTGCAACGCGCACGGCACGGCCACGCGCATCGGCGACGTGGTGGAGCGCAATGCACTGGCCGAGGTCTGGGGCGACGACCTCGACACGCTGCGCGTGAGCTCGACCAAGGCGCTGCACGGCCACATGCTGGGCGCAGCGGGCGCCATCGAGGCGCTCATCACCGTGATGGCGCTGCAGCAGCGGCAGCTGCCGCCCAACGCCAATTGCCGCGAGGTCGATCCGGAATGCCGGCTGAACCTCGTCGCACAGGACGACACCGCGGCGCCAGCGCTGGAAGCCGCCATCAGCAATTCCTTCGCCTTCGGCGGCACGAACTCCGTGCTGCTCTTCCGGCGGGCCTAGGCAGCCTTCAACTTGCGCGGCGCGGCCTGCACGGTCGACGCCTGCGCCGCCGACTCCCGCAGCCACGCCACGAAAGCGCCGACCAGCGCGTCGCCGGTGCGGCTTGGCGCAACAAACACGCTGTAGCCCCGGCTAGACGGCGCCCGGTGCGGGCAGGCCAGCACCAGCTCGCCCGACCGCAGCTCGCGCTCTACGAAGTAGTCGGGCACCAGCCCCACGCCAAGATCGGCACGCACTGCCGCTATCAGCGAGGAGAACAGGTCGAAGCGGTGCCCCGCGACGAGACTCTCCGGCGCGCGAAGGTGGGCAGCCTGTCCGAACCATTCCTCCCACGCTCCCATGCGGGTTCGCAGCTGCAGAAGCTGCGCCTGGCGGAAGTCGCCGCGCGACATGGCCGAGCGCCCCTTCGCAGCAGGCGCGCACACGGCGACACAGGCTTCGCCCATCAGCGGCAGCGCATTCGCTCCCGGCCACACCGCGTCGTCGTACTGCACGCCCACGTCGAAGGGCAGGTCTTCCATGTAGAGATGCGTGGGAAAAACCTGCAGATGCAGGCTGCAGCCGGGGTTGCGGCCGATGAATTCCGGCAGGCGCGGCATGAGCCAGCCGTCGGCCAGCACGGGCACCGCGCCCACCAGCAGGCGCAGGCCGTCGGTGCGCTGCGCCATCGCTTCGAGCGTGTGGTTCTGCAGCCGCAGCAGGTCGCCGGAGATCTGCCCGTGGTAGCGCTGGCCGGCTTCGGTGAGCTCGGTGCCGCGCGCGGTGCGCTGCACCAGCCGCACGCCGATCTGCGCTTCGAGCTGGCGCAGCTGCTGGCTCACTGCGCTGTGCGTGAGGCACAGCTCCTCGGCGGCCTTGCCGACGCCGTGGTGGCGGGCCACCGCGTCGAAGATCAGCAGCGCGCGGGTGCTCGGAATGTGGCGGCGCATGAGGGCTTCGTTAGAAAAACTGACAACGCGGAAGATTAAACCAGAGCGCACGCCTAACACAGCCATAAGAATCGCTGACGACGGCGTTGCACCGGCGGCGCCGATCTCGACCTGGCCCGCTCCAACAACAAGGACACCTCCGCACCATGCCCCGCACCGCGTCACCTCGTTCCGTTTCGCTTCGCCTCGCACCACTCGTCCTCGCCCTGGCCTCGGCCGCCGCCGGCTTCGCTCACGCCCAGGGCGGCAGCGTCGCGGCCCCGCCCGCGCAGGTGCGGCCGGAAGTGGACAAGGCCTACACCCAGCTGATGGCCGCGCCCGCCATCCAGAAGCTGCTGGACGCGGTCAGGGCCGACCACGACCGCTCGGTCGAAGACCTGAAGATGCTCACCGAGATCGAAGCCCCGCCGTTCAAGGAACAGAAGCGCGCCGAAGCCTTCCTCGCGCGCATGAAGGCGCTGGGCCTCTCCGACGCGAAGATCGACGCCGAAGGCAACGTGGTCGGTTTGCGCAAGGGCACGGGCAACGGGCCCAAGCTGCTGATCTCGGCCCACCTCGACACCGTGTTCCCCGCCGGCACCGACGTGAAGGTAAAGGAGCGCGACGGCAAGCTCTACGCGCCCGGCATCTCCGACGACACGCGCGGCCTCGCGGTGCTGCTGTCGTGGCTCAAGGTGCTCAACGACAACAAGATCCAGACGGTGGGCGACCTGCTCTTCGTGGGCAACGTGGGCGAGGAAGAGCTCGGCAACCTGCGCGGCATCAAGGCGATCTTCCGCGACCATCTCGACATCGACGGCATGGTCGGCCTGGAGCCCGCACCCGACGGCACGGTGCTGATGCTGGGCACCGGCAGCCATCGCTACGAGGTGAGCTTCAAGGGCCCGGGCGGCCACAGCTACGGCGCCTTCGGCCAGGTGCCCAGCGCGATCCACGGCATGGGCCGCGCCATCGCGAAGATCGCCGACATCCGCACGCCGAGCTTTCCGAAGACGACTTTCACGGTGGGCACGGTCGGCGGCGGCACCTCGGTGAACACCATCGCGCCGGATGCGCGCATGGCGGTCGACATCCGCTCGGACGACATGGCGCCGCTGCTCGAGACCGAGAAGAAGATCCTCGCGGCCATCGACGAAGCCGTGGCCGAGGAGAACAAGCGCTGGAACGTCAACACGCTGAGCGTGAGCACCAAGCTCATCGGCGACCGTCCGGGCGGCCGCACGCAGTCGGACACGGTGATCGTCGAGGCCGCCACGCGCTCCAACGCCGCCTTCGGTCACAAGACGCTGCTGACCGGCGCAAGCACCGACGCCAACGTTCCGATGTCGCTGGGCATCCCGGCCATCATCATCGGCGGCGGCGGCAAGACCGGCGGCTTCCACGCACTGTCGGAGTGGATCGACGTGACCGACGGCTGGAAGGGCGCGCAGAACTCGCTGGTGACGGTGCTCGGCCTGGTCGGCGTGCAGGGCACCAGCGCGCCGCTGCTAGAAAAGCGCCCGCCCCGCAAGAACTAGGCTCGCCCCCAGGCTTCGGCACTCCCTGTCGCTGTGCCCCCCTTGCCGGGTGCAACACCTGCAGCCCGGCAAAGCCGGTTCTGCGGTGTTTCACGAAGGGGACAGGTGCGAGTGCCTCCAGGGCTGCCCCCATGGACTCTCCGTTATGCTGGTGCCCGCTTTCCACCACGCGTACCGACAGGAGGACGACATGCATGCCCGTTCAACCCTCATCGCCCTGGCGCTGCTCGCCGCAGGCGCCTCGGCGCAGGCCAACAACCTGCTCGACCAATTGAAGGAAAAGGCCGGCGAAGCCGCCAGCGCCAACGCGCAGGGCGGCACCGGCAGCGCGGGCGGATCTGCGCTCGGCAACCTGGGCAGCAGCCTCGGCTTCAAGATGCCCGCCGTCGGCTCCAGCACCATCGGCAACGCGGCCGGCGTGCTGCAGTACTGCGTGAAGAACAACTACCTGGGCGGCGACGCGGCCTCGGTGAAGGACAAGCTGCTCGCCAAGATCACCGGCCAGAAGAAGCAGGAGACCGGCTTCGCCAGCGGCGCCAAGGGCCTGCTGCAGGGCGGCGACGGCAAGTCGCTGAACCTCAAGGGCCTGTCGTCGAAGGTCAAGGAAAAGGCCTGCGACTACGTGCTCAAGAACGCGACATCGTTGATCTAGGCTCTTCTTCCCCCATGCTTCGCGCACTGCGTGTCGCTTCGCACGCCCCTTCGCCGGCGGCCCGGCGAGGCCGGTTCCACGGCCCTGCCCGAGCGGCGGCGTAAGCTCTCTGCGCCCGCGGAAAATTCCAGCGTCGTTGCGGGCGCCATCCGTCATCCATGAATCCGGCTACCACCTCTCCTTCCTTGCGCCAGCGCCTGTCCCGCTGGGTTCCGTGCCTCGCCTGGCCCCGCCCTTCCGCCGCGCTGCTGCGCAACGAGGCGATGGCCGGCATCACCGTGGCGCTGATGGTCATTCCGCAGGGCGTGGCCTATGCGGCACTGGCGGGCATGCCGCTGGTCACCGGCGTGTATGCGGCGCTGTTCCCGGCGCTGATCGCGGTGATGTTCAGTTCCTCGCAGCGGCTGTCGGTCGGGCCGACGGCACTCACCAGCCTGCTGGTCGGCGCATCGCTCGCGCCGCTGGCGGTGGCGGGCAGTGCAGAGTGGGTGGCGATGGCGGTGTGGCTCACGCTGATGTCGGGCACGATCCAGATCGTGCTGGGCGCGGGGCGCTTCGGCTGGCTGCTGCGGCTGGTGAACTCGCCGGTGCTCATTGGCTTCACGCAGGGCGCGGCGGTGCTGATCGCCATCTCGCAGCTGCCGGCGCTGCTGGGCTTCACCGGGCGAACGATTCCGCAGGTGCTGCAGGGCGGGCCGCTGCCCGACCTCGTGGCCATCGCTTTCGGGCTGGGCAGCATCGCGGTGCTGTGGCTGGGCAAGCGGCTGCTGCCGCGTTTTCCGACCACGATGGCACTGGTGGCCGGCGCGGCCGCCATCAGCTGGCTGGCCGACTACGCGCTGCGCGGCGGCGCGGTGGTGGGCACGCTGCCCTCGGGCCTGCCTTCGTTCTACTGGCCGGGGCTGCTGCCGCTGAGCACCTTCAGCGCACTGGTGCTGCCGGCGCTGATGATCACGCTGGTGAGCTTTCTCGAAACAGCTTCGAGTGCCAAGGTCGACAACGCACGCGCCGGCACGCTCTGGAACGAAAACCAGGACCTGATCGGCCAGGGACTGGCCAAGCTGGCTTCGGGCTTCACGGGCGCGTTCCCTACCAGCTCGTCGTTCTCGCGCTCGGCCATCACGCTGTATGCAGGCGCGCAGACCGGCTGGGCGACGCTCTTCAGCGTGGTCGTGGTGGCCGGCGCGCTGCTGTGGCTGATGCCGCTGCTCTATCACGTGCCGCAGGCGGTGCTGGCGGCGGTGGTGGTCACGGCCATCCTCGGGCTGGTGAAGCCGGCGAGCTTCACCGCGCTGTGGCGCATCTCGCGCATCGAGGCGGGCATCGCCTTCGGTACCTTCGTGCTGACCATCGCGACCGCGCCGAGCATCTACTGGGGCGTGCTCGGCGGCCTGCTGGCCGCGCTGGCGCACTACATGTACCGGCACCTGCACCCGCGCATCATCGAGGTGGGCCTGCATCCCGACGGCAGCCTGCGCGACCGCAACCTCTGGAAGCTGCCGCCGCTGGCGCCGAACCTCTACGCGCTGCGCATGGACGCCGAGCTCGACTTCGCATCCGCCTCCACGCTCGAACGTGCGCTCACAGTGGCACTGGCCGAACGCCCCCACCTCACCGACGTGTGCCTGTTCGCGCAGCCGATCAACCGCATCGACATCACCGGCGCCGAGGTGTTCGGCTCGATCCGCCGGATGATGGAATCCAAGGGCATCCGCCTGCATCTGAGCGGCATGAAGCTGCCCGCGATGCAGGTGCTCGAAAGCGCCGGCCTGCTGGCACCGGGGCCGATGCTGTTCAGCTACCGCACCGACGGTGAGGCGCTGGCGGCACTGATGCCGCGCGTCGAAGTGCCCGCGCAGCAGGAAGCCACCGCCTGAGGAGGCGCCAGCGCCCATGAAGACCACCATCGAAGAACTCGTCGCGTTCCGCACGGTGGTGGACACGGGCTCGATCACCGCCGCGTCGGAGCAGCTCTCCCAGACCGTCTCGGGCATCAGCCGCGCGCTGAGCCGGCTCGAGCAGAAGCTCGACACCACGCTGCTTCGCCGCACCACGCGCAGACTCGAACTCACGGAGGAAGGCGCTGCCTTCCTGCAGCGCACGCGCGCGATCCTCGATGCCATCGACGACGCCGAGGAACACATGGCCGCGCGCCGCGAGCAGCCCGCCGGCCGCCTGCGCGTGAATGCGGCCTCGCCGTTCATGCTGCACGCCATCGTGCCGCTGGTGCCGGAGTTCCGCCGGCTCTATCCGCAGATCAGCCTGGAGCTCGACACCGACGACCTGCCCATCGACCTGCTGGAGCGCCGCACCGACGTGGCGATCCGCATCGGCCCGCTGCGCGACTCCACCCTGCATGCGCGACCGCTCGGCACGCACCGGCTGCGCGTGCTTGCGAGCCCCGCGTACCTCGAGGCGCACGGCAAGCCGCGCAAGGTGGCCGACCTGGCCGATCACACGCTGCTGGGCTTCACCCAGCCAGAGTCGCTGAACCGCTGGCCGCTGCGCGGCGTGCACGGCGACGAATGGAACATCGCGCCCTCGCTGGTGGCGTCCAGCGGCGAAACGCTGCGCCAGCTCGCGCTGGCGGGCGTGGGCATCGTCTGCCTGTCGGACTTCATGACGGGCATCGACCGCGCCAATGGCGCGCTGGTGCAGGTGCTGACGAAGGAGACGGCCGACGTGCGCCAGCCGGTGAACGCCGTGTACTACCGCAACACGCAGCTTTCGGCGCGCATCACCTCGTTCCTGGATTTCCTGTCGCAGCGAATGGGCAGCTGAGCGTGGCCGCTCATTGCGGCTGCTTCGGCACGAAGCGCTCGACCGCGGCCGACTTGATCTCGTAGCCGCTCACGCCCATGTCAGTCGACGAATAGCGCGCGGCCTTCATCGTGCCGCTGACGTACACGGTGTCCATCGCATGCAGCCCCTTCACGACCGAGGCCGCGACCACGTGCACGATCTGGTTGGCCGGCGGCGGCGGCGTGTGGATGCAGGCGCCGAAGTACGGCACCAGCAGGAACTCGCGGATGCCCTCCTGCGTGTTGTCCAGCGGCACGACGAAGCCGGCGAGCTTGCCCGGCTTGCCGTCGAGGTCCACGTTGACGGGCGCGTTGTCCCAGACGGCGCGCATCTCGTCGAGCATCTGGATGGCGCGCGGGTCGTTGTCGCGCAGGGCTTCGAGGCTGATGTTGCGGTAGCGCTTGGTCGGGTCCCAGCTCTTGGGGATCAGTTCTTCCCACTTGAGTTCGGGGGCTGCGGCGGTGCCGGCGTCCGGTTGCGCTGCCGCTCCCGGGCCGCATCCGCCCAGCAGCGCCGCTGCCGGAGCCAGCAGGAACGCGGCCAGCACGGCGCGCGATAAGGGCCTTCTCATGAGTGCGATTGTGATCGGCATGCGTTTCAAGCCGTAGAGCAGGGCCTTTGCACTCGATTCGTCCCAGATTGCACAAATTTGTTGCAAAGCGCCAGAATGCCGCACCACGACACGAGGAGGTCCGCATGGCACCGACAGGATGGCTGGGACTGACGTCCCTGGGCACCGTTCACACCGCGATCAGCCTGATCGCCGTCGTCTCAGGGCTGCTGGCCCTGTTCCGCTACAAGGAGATCACCATGCGCACCGGCCTCGGCCGGCTCTTCGTGTGGACCACCGTGCTGACTTGCCTCACGGGCTTCGGCATCTTCCAGCACGGCGGCTTCGGCAAGCCGCATGCGCTGGGCATCATCACGCTCGCTGCCCTGGCGGTGGGGGCGCTCGCGGGCCGGGGCGTGCTGTTCGGCAAATGGGCACGCTACGTCGAGGCGATCGCCTTCTCGGCGAGCTTCCTGTTCCACTGGATCCCGGCCTTCACCGAAACGCTCACGCGCCTGCCGCTGGGCGCCCCGCTGCTGCCGAATGCCGATGCGCCGCAACTCAAGGCGATCACCGGCGTGCTGCTCGTGCTGTACCTGGTCGGCGTCGGCCTGCAGATCCGCCGGCTGCGCGGCGGCGGGGGAACGCTCAGTCCCGAACCGGCCCGCGCAGGCTCTTGATCTGCGAGCGCTGGCTCTTGCCTTCGAGCCTGCGCTGCTTCGAACCGTAAGTGGGCTTGGTCGCCCGCCGCACGCGCGGCGCGACGGCCACGCCGTCGACCACCGCCTGCAGCCGCGCGAGCGCGTCGGCACGGTTCATCTCCTGCGTACGGTGCTGCTGCGCCTTGAGCACGAAAACGCCCTCCTGCGTGATGCGGCTGTCGCGCAGCGCGAGCAGCCGCTCCTTCACGTCGGCGGGCAGCGAGCTCGCATGGATGTCGTAGCGCAGGTGCACCGCGCTCGACACCTTGTTGACGTTCTGCCCGCCCGCGCCCTGCGCCCTGATGGCGCTGAAGTCGACCTCGTCGGGGTCGATCAGGACGGCCGGGCGCAGCATTCCGCTCAGACCCGCTCGAAGACGGCCGCGATGCCCTGCCCGCCGCCAATGCACATCGTGACCAGCGCATAGCGCCCCTGCACGCGCTGCAGCTCGGCGATCGCCTTCGTCGTGATGATCGCGCCCGTCGCGCCCACAGGGTGGCCCAGCGAGATGCCCGAACCGTTCGGATTCACCTTGGCCGGGTCGAAGCCCAGCTCCTTGATGACCGCGCAGGCCTGCGCCGCGAAGGCTTCGTTCGACTCGATCACATCGAGGTCGCCCACCTTCAGGCCGGTGCGCTCCAGCACCTTGCGCGTGGCAGGCACCGGGCCGATGCCCATGTACGCGGGCTCGACGCCGGCGTGCGCATAGCCCACGAGGCGCGCCAGCGGCTTCAGGCCCAGCGCCTTCACGCGGCCGCCCTCGGCCAGCAACACGGCAGCCGCGCCGTCGTTGATGCCCGAGGCATTGCCGGCGGTGACGAGACCGTCTTTCTTGAACGCAGGCTTCATCTTGGAAAGCGTCTCGACCGTGGTGTCGGCGCGCACATGTTCGTCGGTGTCGAACAGCACCACGCCCTTGCGCGTCTTCACCTCGACAGGAACGATCTGCTCCTTGAAGCGGCCCGCCGCGATGGCGGCCGCCGCGCGCTGCTGGCTGAGCACCGCCAGCTCGTCCTGCTGCTCGCGCGAGATACCGTAGCGCGCGGCCACGTTTTCGGCGGTGATGCCCATGTGGATCTTCTCCCACGGGTCGTGGAGGATGCCGAGCATGTAGTCGACGAGCTGCACGTCGCCCATGCGTGCGCCGTAACGCGCGGCGGTGTCGAAATAGGGGCCGCGGCTCATCGACTCCGAGCCGCCGCCGATGGCGATGTCGCAGTCGCCCAGCGCGATGGCCTGCGCGGCCGACACGATGGCCTGCAGGCCCGAGCCGCAGAGGCGGTTGACGTTGAAGGCCGGCGTCTCGATGGGACAGCCCGCGTCGATGGCCGCCACGCGGCTCAGGTAGGCGTCCTTGACGTCGGTGGGGATCACGTTGCCCATGACCACGTGGCCGATCGCATCGGCCGCGACGCCGCTGCGCTCGATGGCGGCCTTGACGGCGGTGGTGGCAAGCTGGGTGTTGGGCACGTCCTTCAGCGAGCCGCCGAAGGTGCCGATGGCGGTGCGGGCGGTGCCGACCACGAAGATGTCGCGCGAAGTCATGGAATGTCTCTCCTGGATGAAAGCAGAAAGCCGCGGCTGGCGAGCCGCGGCTCCAGGAGGACGATTCTGACGGCGAACGGCGCGAGAGGCTGTCGCGCCGGGAATAGCCGGCGAGCGGCGCTGTCAGCCGCGCGGCGAGACCGATTTGGGCGAAACGTCGGTCACGTCGCTGGCGCTGCCGCGGATGCGCACCGGGCGCTCCACCGATTCGCCGCGGGCGCGGGCGTTGGCCACATCGGCAGCCGAGGGGCCGGACTGCTGTGCCGCATTGCGAAATCGATCGAAGCCCGAGCGGGGGTTGAAGCGCCCGCCCATGGAAGCCATCCAGGGCGTCACGGGCTTGCCCGCGAGGCGCCCCCAGGCGTAGCGAACGCCCCAGACGGCCGCCAGCAGCATGACCGCGACGGCCAGGCTGGCCGCGAAGACCAGCCCCAGGAGCAGAAGAATGACGCGTATTACGAAGTTCATCATCCGACTTTAGGCCGAAGCAGCCGCCGTTGGTTCCCCCGCCTTGCGGAAGGAGAACTGCCCCGGCGACAGGATCGGGTCGGTCGTGACCTCGATCGTGTCCTTCGGCCCGAAGCTGCCGTCCAGCAGCAGCTTCGACAGCGGGTTCTCGATGCGCTGCTGGATCGCGCGCTTCAGCGGCCGTGCGCCGAACACCGGATCGAAGCCGACCTTGGCGATCTCCGCCAGCGCCGCCGGCGAAACCTCCAGGCCCAGGTCCATCTTCGCGAGACGCGCCTGCAGCACCTTCAGCTGGATCGCGGCGATCGATTCGATGTTCTTCGCGTCGAGCGCGTGGAACACGACCGTCTCGTCGATTCGGTTCAGGAACTCGGGGCGGAAATAGTTCTTCAGCTCGTCCCACACCGCTTCCTTGATCTCTTCCGAGGGCTTGCCCACCATCGACTGGATGATGGGCGAGCCGATGTTGCTCGTCATCACGATCACGGTGTTCTTGAAGTCCACGGTGCGGCCCTGGCCGTCGGTGAGGCGGCCATCGTCGAGCACCTGCAGCAGCACGTTGAACACGTCGGGGTGGGCCTTCTCGACCTCGTCGAGCAGCACCACGCTGTAGGGCTTGCGGCGCACGGCTTCCGTGAGGTAGCCGCCCTCCTCGTAGCCCACGTAGCCCGGCGGCGCGCCGATCAGGCGGGCGACCGAGTGCTTCTCCATGAACTCGCTCATGTCGATGCGGATCAGGTGGTCTTCGCTGTCGAACAGGAAGCCCGCAAGCGCCTTGCACAGCTCGGTCTTGCCCACGCCCGTGGGGCCGAGGAACAGGAACGAGCCGGTCGGGCGGTTCGGATCGGACAGGCCCGAGCGCGAGCGACGGATCGCATTCGCGACCGCGCCGATGGCCTCGTCCTGGCCCACCACGCGCTCGTGCAGCTTGTCTTCCATCAGCAGCAGCTTGTCGCGCTCGCCCTGCATCAGCTTGGCGACCGGAATGCCCGTGGCGCGCGCCACCACTTCGGCGATCTCTTCGGCGCCGACCTGGGTGCGCAGCAGCGTGGGGGCGCTGGACTTGCCCTTGTTCGCCTCGCTGGCCTCGGCCTCCTTCAGGCGCTTCTCGAGCGCCGGCAGCTGGCCGTACTGGAGCTCGGCGACCTTGTTGAAGTCGCCCTTGCGCTTCCATTCCTCGATCTGGAACTTGATCTTGTCCACGTCCTCGCGCACCTGCGCGCTGCCCTGGGCCTGGGCCTTCTCCGCCTGCCAGATCTCGTCGTAGTCGGCGATCTCCTTCTGCAGCTTCTCGATCTCGCCCTCGATCAGGCCCAGGCGCTTCTGCGAGGCCTCGTCCTTCTCGCGGCGCACGGCCTCTCGTTCGATCTGCAGCTGGATCAGGCGGCGGTCGAGCCGGTCCATGACCTCGGGCTTGGAGTCCATCTCGATCTTGATCTTGGCCGCGGCCTCGTCGATCAGGTCGATGGCCTTGTCGGGCAGGAAGCGGTCGGTGATGTAGCGGTCACTCAATTCGGCCGCGGCCACGATGGCCGGGTCGGTGATCTGCACGCCGTGGTGCACCTCGTACTTCTCCTGCAGGCCGCGCAGGATGGCAATCGTTGCCTCCACGCTGGGCTCGCCCACGATGATCTTCTGGAAGCGGCGCTCGAGCGCGGCGTCCTTCTCGATGTACTTGCGGTACTCGTCGAGCGTGGTGGCGCCCACGCAGTGCAGCTCGCCGCGCGCGAGCGCCGGCTTGAGCATGTTGCCCGCGTCCATGGCGCCCTCGGCCTTGCCGGCGCCGACCATGGTGTGGAGCTCGTCGATGAAGACGATGGTCTGGCCCTCGTCCTTGGCGAGCTCGTTCAGGACGCTCTTCAGGCGCTCCTCGAATTCGCCGCGGAACTTGGCGCCCGCCAGCAGCGCCGCCATGTCGAGCGACAGCACGCGCTTGCCCTTGAGCGAGTCGGGCACTTCGCCCGAGACGATGCGCTGCGCCAGGCCTTCGACGATGGCGGTCTTGCCTACGCCGGGTTCGCCAATGAGCACGGGGTTGTTCTTGGTGCGGCGCTGCAGCACCTGGATGGCGCGGCGGATTTCCTCGTCGCGGCCGATGACGGGGTCGAGCTTGCCCAGCCGGGCGCGCTCGGTGAGGTCGAGGGTGTATTTCTTGAGGGCTTCGCGCTGGCCTTCGGCATCGGCGCTGTTCACGCCCTGCCCGCCGCGCACGGCGTCGATGGCGGCCTCGAGGGACTTGCGGCCCAGGCCGTTCTCCCTGGCGATCTTGCCGATGTCTGCCTTGCTGTCGGCCAGCGCCAGCAGGAAGAGTTCGCCGGCAATGAACTGGTCATTGCGCTTGATGGCTTCCTTCTCGGTGGCCTGCAGCAGCTTGCCGAGCTCGGGGCCGACCTGCACGATGTCGTGGCCCTGCACCTGAGGCAGCTTCTTGATGGCGGCCTCGGCCGCCTGCGTCAGGCCCGGGACGTTGACACCCGCACGCTCCAGCAGGGCGCGCGGGCCGTCGTCCTGGCGAAGCATCGCGAGCAGCAGGTGGGCCGGCTCGATGTAGGCGTTGTCATTGCCCAGCGCCAGCGACTGTGCGTCGCCCAGCGCTTCCTGAAATTTGGTGGTGAGTTTGTCTTGTCGCATGGTGGTATTCCTGCATCCAAAATAGGGCTGTTCGGGCACGATTCAAGGTTGCCGATCCATCCAGTGCCCTGGGCACGGGTATTGCACAGGATCCGTCCTCTTCCGCCCGTAGGCATTTCTCTCTCTCGAATGGAGTCGATCATGGTTTTTTCAACGCGGCGCGTTCAACCGGTGCGCCGGGCGATCAGCGTGGGTCTCTTTATGGCCGCAGCGGGGCTTGGCAGCCTTGCGCAGGCGCAAAGCGGTACGCCCGTGCGCCTGCTCGTGGGCTTCCCCGCCGGCGCCGGCACCGACGCGATCGCACGCACGCTGGGTGAAAAGCTCAAGGACGTGCTGGGCGTGCCGGTGGTGGTCGAGAACCGCGCCGGCGCGGGCGGCCAGATCGCCGCGACGGTGCTGAAGTCCTCCCCTGCCGACGGCCACACGCTGTTCCTGTCGCACGACCACACCATCTCTATCCTGCCCCAGGTGGTGAAGAACCCGGGCTTCAACCCCGCCACCGACTTCGTGCCCGTGGCCGGCTTCGCGACCTTCGCCAACGTGCTGGCCGTCTCGGGCGGCACGCCGGCCAAGAGCCTCGACGAATACGTGAAATGGGTCCGCACCCAGAAGGGCGGCAAGGAAACCATCGGCATCCCGGCGCCGGCCTCGATCCCCGAGTTCCTGGTCAAGATGATTTCCGACAAGTACAAGATCGACGTGCAGCCCGCCCCCTACCGCGGCAGCGCGCCCATGACGGCAGACATGCTGGGCAACCAGATCACCGCGGGCATCGCCTCGGTGCCGGACTTCATCGAGAACCACAAGGCCGGCAAGCTGCGCATCGTGGCCTCCATCGGCTCCAAGCGGCAGGCGGTGATCCCGAACGTGCCGACCTTCAGCGAGCTGGGCTTCTCGAACCTGGACGACCTGCCCTACTACGGCATCTTCGCGCCGGTGGGCACGCCGCAGCCGATCATCGACAAGTACGGCGATGCGCTGCAGAAGGTGCTGGCCATGCCCGACGTGAAGCAGAAGCTCACGACGATGGGCCTGACGGTGGGCTACGAGCCGCAGGGCCAGTTCGCGGGCCGCGTTCGCACGTACACGCAGGCCTGGGAAAAGATCATCCAGTCGAGCGGCTTCAAGCCGCTGTAAGGCTTCGCTCCCTTTCACCTCGGGAGAGGGAACAAGAGGCAGATCAGGCGTTAGGGGCGCTGATACCCCAGCGCGCCAGCGCCGCGTCGTCGGACACGCGCGCATCGACCCAGCGGGCGCCTTCGGGCGTCTGCTCCTTCTTCCAGAACGGGGCCTGGGTCTTGAGGTAGTCCATCAGGAACTCGCAGGCCTGAAAGCTCTGGCCGCGGTGGGCCGAGACCACCGCCACCATCATGATCTGGTCTTCGGGCTGCAACAGGCCGACGCGGTGGATCACGCGTGCCCCCAGGATGTCGAAGCGGCGGTGGGCCTCGTCGATCATGGCTTCGATGGCCTTCTCGGTCATGCCGGGATAGTGCTCCAGCTCCATCGACGTGATGGTGTTGCCGTCGTCTTTCGCCGCCGGGCCGCCCCGAGGTGAAAGAGCCACTCCGGGGGGCGACGAGGACACGCCAGTGCCGAGCGTGGCGGCACTGTTCCTGTCTCGAACGGTGCCTATGAAGCTGCAGACGGCACCGACGCGTTTGTCGCCGGCACGCAACGCGGCGACTTCCCGCGAGAGGTCGAAATCGTTCGTCTGGATCGAAACACGGGCAACGCTCATGTCCGAATTGTGGCATCGCGATAGACTGTGGCGATGCCCTGCCTTGCCACGCCCACGCTCTTCCCGGTGCCATCGCACCCCGAAGGCCGCCGCGTGGGCCAATGCAGCAGCAACGACAAAGCCAAAAAACCAAAGCTCGTCTGACCGGAGCCGAGGTTCCGTCGTCGGATGAGCGACGGAATCCGCCAAAGGCTTTGGCCCCTACCGGGTTGCGCGCGCATCGGGCGATGGTTCTTTCCATCGGTCGATTCCTGAAAGGAAGCCCGCGTGCCTCAACAACAACCAAGCCCCACCACCCCTGATTTTTCCGGCTTCTGGGTGGCCCTCGTCACCCCGTTCCGCGACGGCGCGGTCGACCACGCCGCCCTCGCCGCGCTGGTCCGGCGCCTCGCCGACGAAGGCGTGACGGGTTTCGTGCCCTGCGGCTCCACCGGCGAAGCGGCCGCGCTGGACGAAACCGAGCAGGTCGCCGTGCTCGACACCGTGCTGGCATCGGCCGGCGGCCTGCCGGTCGTCATGGGTATTTCGGGCTATCACCTCGGCAAGGCCACGGCCTGGGCGCGCAGGCTCTCGGAGCGCCCGATCGCAGGCCTGCTGGTGGCCGCGCCGCACTACGTCCGCCCCTCGCAGGCCGGCCTGCTCGAATGGTTCCGCGCCATCGCCGACGCCAGTTCGGTGCCCGTGCTGGTCTATGACATTCCCTACCGCACCGGCGTCACCATCACGCGCGAGACGCTGCTGGCGCTGGCCGCACACCCCCGCATCCGCGGCATCAAGGACTGCGGCGGCGACATGGCCAAGACGCGCGCGGTGATCGCCGACGGCCGGCTTCAGGTACTGACGGGCGAGGACCACCAGATCTTCGGCACCATGGCCGAGGGCGGCGCGGGTGCGATCGCGGCCAGCGGCAACGTGCAGACCGCCCGTTTCGTGCGCCTGGTGCGCCTGCTCGCGGAAAACCGCCTGGCAGAGGCACGCGCCGAGTGGCAGCCGCTGCAACCGCTGGTGGAAATGCTGTTCGCCGAACCCAACCCGGGCCCATTGAAGGCGCTGCTGGCGCACAAGGGCGAGATGGCCGACGAACTGCGCTCGCCGATGACCCGGGCCTCCGGCGGCCTGCGCGAACGCCTGGTCGAGCTGGACGCCCGCCTCAGCCGCCCGTGACGGGCGGGAAGAAGGCGACCTCGCAGCCTTCCCGCAGGGCGGCGGCTTCGTCGCTCATGACATGGTCGAGCGCCATGCGGACAGCCTTGCCGCGCGCCAGCGCGGTGGCGTAGGCGCCGCCCCTGCCGATGAGCTCGTCGCGCAGGGCGGAAAGCGTCTCGGCTCGCGTCTCGACGGCTTCGCCGCTGCTGGAAAGCGCCTCGCGCACCGAGGCGAAATAACGGACCTGGACTTTCATGCGGCTCAACCCAGCAGCGATTCGAAGGGAATGAAGTCGACGACGTCGCCCGACTTGATCGTTCCGCCGGCCGGGTTGTCGACCACGCCGTCGCCCCAGACCATCGAGGTGAGCACACCCGAGCTCTGGTTGCCGAACAGGTCGAGGCCGCCGGCCGCGTTGCGCCGTGCGCGCAGGAACTCGCGGCGCTTGTCGGCGCGCGGCCAGTCGAAATCGGCGCGCATCTTCACCGACTCGGGCGCAACGCGCGTGGCGCCCTGCAGCGTCAGCAGGAAGGGTCGCACCAGCATCAGGAAGGTCAGGAAGCTCGACACCGGATTGCCCGGCAGCCCCGTCACGTGGCAGGCGCCCTGCCCGCTGCTGCGTGCGATGGAGCCGTAGGCGAAGGGCTTGCCCGGCTTCATCGACAGCGACCACAGCTGCAGTTCGCCCAGCGACTGCAGCGCGGCGCGGATGTGGTCTTCCTCGCCGACGGAGACGCCCCCGGTCGTGATGATCAGGTCGCTCGCCTCGGCCGCGTCGCGCAGCGCGACGACGGTGGCTTCGCGGTTGTCGGGCACGATGCCCAGGTCGTTCACCTCGCAGCCCAGCCGATGCAGCAGAGCCCGCATGAAGAAGCGGTTGGAGTTGTAGATGGCGCCTGGCTTCATCGCGTCGGGCACGACCTCGCCGGGCATCACCAGTTCATCGCCGGTGGAGAGCATCGCCACGCGTGGCTTGCGCGCGACCTGCAGGCGGTCGAAGCCGACGCTCGCGGCAAGGCCGAGCGCCGCAGGCCCTAGGCGCTCGCCCTTCCTGAGCACCACGTCGCCGGAGGCCACGTCCTCGCCCGCGCGGCGGATCCACTGGCCGGCCGCAGGCACGATGGCGATGCGCACCGAGCCGAGGCTGCCTTCCTGCGGCGTGGCCGTCGTGTCTTCCTGCATCACGACGGCGTCGGCGCCCTCGGGAATCTGCGCGCCGGTGAAGATGCGCGCCGCGGTGCCGGGCACCAGCGGCGTGCCGACGGTGCCGGCGGGAATGCGCTGCGCCACCTTCAGCTCGGCGCCGGGCGCGGCGCAGTCGGCAACGCGCACGGCGTAGCCGTCCATCGCACTGTTGTCGCGCGGCGGCACGGTGAGGCCGGAGACGAGGTCCTGCGCCAGCACGCGACCGTCGGCGTCGAAGGTACCGACGCTCTCGGAGGGCAGAACCGGCAACGCTCTCGCGAGCAGCGTCGCGATCGCCTCGTCGAGAAGCATCAGCGGCGGACGCGAAGACGAAGCGGCGAAGGGAACGGGTGAATCAGCCATGGTGATCGGGGTTGTATTCGAAGCGCTCACCGCTGTCGACCAGCCACTTCGCAATGGCCTCGGCGTCGTTGAGGTCGAAGAGCGGCCGCTCGGTGGGCGACGGCAGGCCGGCCGGGGCATCGGTGGCCACGGCGACGACGAAGGGGTCGTTGGGGTACAGCACGGGCCGCACCGCTTCACCCGCCGCAGGCTCGCGCCAGATCTCGATCTTCAGCACGTCGCTGTGCCGGAAGCCCTCGACCAGCACCCAGTCGGCCACCGGGTGCACCTCGGCCAGCAGCTGGTGCACGCTGAGCTCCACGGGCGCCTCGAACTCGCGCATCACGGCAAGCCGCCTGTCGGAGGCGACGACCACCTCGAAGGCGCCCGCCTCGCGGTGGCGGTAGGTGTCCTTGCCCGGATGGTCGATGTCGAACTTGTGGTGCGCGTGCTTGACCACCGAGACCCGCTGGCCGAGCCGCTTGAGCGCGGGAATGAGGCGCTCGAGCAGCGTGGTCTTGCCCGCGCCCGAGTAGCCGGCGAAACCGACGACCTTCATGCCCAGCCTCGCCCTTGGCTAATCACAGTGCTCGGCGATGTACGCCTTCACGGCTTCCGCGTCGGCCGGCAGCTTGACGACGCGCTTGGGCAGCGCCTCGATGCCCTCGAACTTCTTCGGACGCGCAGGCTCCTCGCCCAGCGCCTCGACCAGCGTGGCCGCGAACTTGATGGGCAGCGCGGTCTCGAGCACCACCATCGGCACGCCGGGGGTGAGCTGCTCGCGCGCGGCCTTGAGGCCGTCGGCGGTGTGCGGATCGACCAGCGTCGCGAAGCGCTTGTCGGTGTCACGGATGGTGGCCAGGCGGTCGGCGTGCGTGCTGCGGCCGCTGCGGAAGCCGAAGCGCCCGGCGGCCTGCGCGAATGCAGGATCGGCGCTCAGGTCGAAGCTGCCGTTCAGGCCCAGGTCGTCCACGAAGAGCTTGCGCAGCCTGGCCGGATCGCGCCCGACCAGGTCGAACACGAAGCGCTCGAAGTTGCTGGCCTTGCTGATGTCCATCGACGGGCTGGAGGTCTCGTGCGTGTCGACCGCGCCGCGCACGCGGTACACGCCGGTGCGGAAGAACTCGTCGAGCACGTCGTTCTCGTTGGTGGCGACCACCAGCGTGTGGACCGGCAGGCCCATCATGCGCGCCACATGGCCCGCGCAGACGTTGCCGAAGTTGCCCGAGGGCACGGTGAAGCTCACCGGCTTGTCGTTGCTTGCCGTGGCCTGGAAGTAGCCCGCGAAGTAGTAGACGACCTGCGCCAGCAGCCGCGCCCAGTTGATCGAGTTGACCGTGCCGATGCGGTACTTGCGCTTGAAGGCCAGGTCGTTCGACACGGCCTTGACGATGTCCTGGCAGTCGTCGAACACGCCGGTGATGGCGATGTTGTGGATGTTCGCGTCCTGCAGGCTGAACATCTGCGCCTGCTGGAACGGGCTCATGCGGCCGTCGGGCGAGGTCATGAAGACGCGCACGCCCTTCTTGCCGCGCATGGCGTACTCGGCCGCGCTGCCGGTGTCGCCGCTGGTGGCGCCCAGGATGTTGAGCTCGGCGCCGCGGCGGGCCAGCTCGTACTCGAACAGGTTGCCCAGCAGCTGCATCGCCATGTCCTTGAAGGCCAGCGTGGGGCCGTTGGACAGGGCCTCGAGGTACACGCCGTCTTCCAGCTCGCGCAGCGGCACGATCTCGTCGGTGCCGAACACTTCGGCCGTGTAGGTCTTCGCGCAGATCGCCTTCAGGTCGTCCGGCGGAATGTCGTCGATGTAGAGCGAGAGGATCTCGAAGGCCAGCTCGGCATACGGCAGCTTGCGCCACTTCGCGAGCGTGGCGGTGTCGATCTGCGGGTATTGCTCGGGCAGGTAGAGGCCGCCGTCGGGCGCGAGGCCTTCGAGCAGGATTTCGCAGAAGCGCTTGCGGTCGGGGTGGCCGCGGGTGCTCAGGTAGTTCACGGGATGTTCCTAGAGGCCAATTCCATAGTGACGCAGATCAAGCCAGAAGCGCGAGCCGATCAGCGCCAGCATGCCGAAGAAAAGAATGAAGTAGTGCGGGACGCGGTGTTCGACGTTGTCGGTCGCCTCGAGCGCCGAGAAATACGCCCATGCCGCGAGAAAGCTGCCCGCGCCGTTGAGCACGAGCTGCCGCCAGCCGAGGCTGGCGAACAAGGCCAGCACGACCAGCACCGCGAACCAGAACGCCAGGTGCCAGCGCGGCATTTCCACGTGCGCGAAGCGGAGCAACCCGACCAGCGCGAAGGTGGCAATCAGCGTGGGCACGGCGGCGTTCCATGGCGGCGATCAGATGCTCAGGACAGTTCTTCCTTGCGGATGCGCACGATCGGCTCCAGCACGGTCGGCAGCGCCTGCAGCTCGGCCAGCACGTCGTTGACGGTGCCTTCGCGCGCGTCGTGCGTGAGGATGATCAGGTCGGTCTGCGTGGAGCCCTCGCCGCCGACTTCGTCGGCTTCGCGCTGCAGCACGGCGTCGATGCTGATGCCGGCGGTGGCGAGCAGGCCCGTCACCTTGGCGAGCACGCCGGCCTGGTCGGCCACGCGCAGGCGCAGGTAGTAGCTGGTGACGACTTCGGACATCGGCAGCACCTGCAGGTCGCTCAGCGCGTCGGGGTGGAAGGCCAGGTGCGGCACGCGGTGTGCGGCATCGGCCGTGTGCAGGCGGGTGATGTCGACCAGGTCGGCGATCACCGCGCTGGCGGTCGGCTCGCTGCCGGCGCCCTTGCCGTAGTAGAGCGTGGTGCCGACTGCGTCGCCATGCACCACCACCGCGTTCATCGCGCCTTCGACATTCGCCAGCAGGCGCTTCGACGGCACCAGCGAGGGGTGCACGCGCAGCTCGATGCCCTTGGTCGTGCGCTTGGTCACGCCCAGCAGCTTGATGCGGTAGCCGAGCTGCTCGGCGTACTTGATGTCCTGCGCGGCCAGCTTGGTGATGCCCTCGATGTGGGCCTTGTCGAACTGCACGGGGATGCCGAAGGCCAGCGCGCTCATCAGCGTGACCTTGTGGCCGGCGTCCACGCCTTCGATGTCGAAGGTCGGATCGGCTTCGGCGTAGCCCAGGCGCTGCGCTTCCTTGAGCACGGTCGCGAAGTCCAGGCCCTTGTCGCGCATTTCCGAGAGGATGAAGTTGGTGGTGCCGTTGATGATGCCGGCCAGCCATTGGATGCTGTTGGCCGTGAGACCTTCGCGCAGCGCCTTGATGATCGGGATGCCCCCGGCCACCGCGGCCTCGAAGGCCACCATCACGCCCCTGGCGTGCGCGGCGGCAAAGATCTCGGTGCCGTGCACGGCCAGCAGCGCCTTGTTGGCCGTGACCACGTGCTTGCCGGCCGCGATGGCCTCGAGCACAAGCTGCTTCGCGATTCCGTAGCCGCCGATGAGCTCGATGACGATGTCGATCTCGGGATTGGCGATGACTTCGCGCGCATCGCTGACCACCTTCACGCCCTCGCCTGCCACTTCGCGCGCGCGGGCGGTGTCGAGGTCGGCCACCATGGCGATCTCGATGCCGCGGCCGGCGCGGCGCTTGATTTCTTCCTGGTTGCGCTTGAGCACCTTGAAGGTGCCGCTGCCGACCGTGCCTGCGCCGAGCAGGCCTACTTGGATGGGTTTCATTGGGAGAGTCGCACTCATGGCGTTCAGGGTTTGGATGGGGTGGCGGACGGCTCGGAGAGTTTCACCTGCGAGACATAGCGCTGCAGGCTCCAGGCGCCGCCGGGGAAGCCGCGGCACATGCCGTCGTAGGTGTGGCCGGTGAGAACGAAGCCCTTGCCGTCGAAATGCCAGGTCTGGCTCGACCAGCAGTCGCCGATGCCGCGGCCCTTCATCGAGGAAGTGACGCTGGCGTTTTTCTCGTCGAAGTCGCCGTTGGCCTCGATGGCTACGGGTGCATAGGGCGGCTTGTCGTTCGCGATCCAGAGCACGCTGGTGTAGTTGTAGGCGCCCATGCCGCAGCCGAAGGACAGCAGCACCTTGCGCTCGGTCAGGCGCGAGACGGTCAGCGACTTGGCATTGAACTCGTCGTGGTTGTTGCAGTCGTCGGCAGACGGATCCGACTTCAGCGACGGGAAGATGCGCGCGGCCAGGGCGTCGTCGCCCGGACGGGCCTTCGTCGGCAACACCGCGTTCACGACGGGTGCCTGCACCGGCGGCAGCACCGAGGATTCGGGCTTGCTGCCGCGGCGCACGAGCGCGCCCGGCGTGCCGACGCGGCCCTGTACCTCGTCCATCTTCAGCAGCACGGCGTTGAGGCCGGCCAGCGAGAGAACCCACTTGTGCCCGCCGCTGTCCGTGAGCGAGGCGTCGTCGCCCTTGAGCAGTTCGGGCAGCACGGTGCGGATTTGGGCCTCTTCGAGGCTGAAGGCGCTGTCCTTGAGGCCCGACAGGGTGGCCTTGCCGACCTTGAAGCGCACCGAGCCCTTGGGCTCCTCCTGCCCGCCGGTCTGCAGGTCGATCTCGAGGGGGGTGCCGGGGCCCGCACGGCGGGTGATGAGCATCGACACCGGCTCCAATGCACTCCCGCTCTCCACCTGGTAGCCGGCGGCGCGGCAGGTGCGGGTGTTGTCGCAGGCCAGTTCCCAGTCGTTGTGCGAGAACGAGACGCCCTCCTTGGCGGCAGCTCCGGCAGCGGCCGCGGAAAGCGCGGCGAACGACAGCGCCGCGGCGGCAGCGATGCGGGCGGAGTTCATTGGCGCGACTTGCGGCGCAAGCGGTACTGCTCCAGGAACTTCGCGATGCGGTTGATGGCCTCGCGCAGGTCGTCCTCGTGGGGCAGGAACACGATGCGGAAGTGGTCGGGCGTGGCCCAGTTGAAGCCGGTGCCCTGCACCAGCATCACGCGGGTTTCCTTCAGCAGCTCGAGGAAGAACTGGCGGTCGTCCTCGATCGGATAGACCTCCGGATCGAGCTTGGGGAACATGTACAGCGCGGCGGTCGGCTTGACGCAGCTCACGCCCGGGATGGCGGTGATCAGCTCGTAGGCCAGGTCGCGCTGGCGGCGCAGGCGGCCGCCCTCGCACACGAGGTCGTTGATGCTCTGGTAGCCGCCCAATGCCGTCTGGATGGCCCACTGGCCCGGCACGTTGGCGCACAGGCGCATGTTCGAGAGCATGTTCAGGCCCTCGATGTAGTCCTGCGCGCTGCGCTTGTCGCCCGAGACCACGAGCCAGCCTGCGCGGTAGCCGCACGAGCGGTAGCTCTTGGAGAGCGAATTGAAAGTGAGCGTGAGCACGTCGGTTGACAGGCTGGCGATGGCCGTGTGCTTCGCGCCGTCGTAGAGCACCTTGTCGTAGACCTCGTCGGCGAAGATCACGAGGCCGTGCTCGCGCGCGATGTCGACGATGCTCTTCAGCAGCTCGTCGGAGTACAGCGCGCCGGTCGGGTTGTTCGGGTTGATGACCACGATGCCCTTGGTGCGGGGCGTGATCTTGGCGCGGATGTCGTCGAGGTCGGGCATCCAGCCGTTGGCCTCGTCGCACAGGTAGTGCACCGGCGTGCCGCCCGAGAGGCTGGTGGACGCGGTCCACAGCGGGTAGTCGGGCGCCGGCAGCAGCAGTTCGTCGCCGTCGTTGAGCAGCGCGTTGGTGGACATGGCGATCAGCTCGCTGGCGCCGTTGCCGAGGTAGATGTCGTCGAGGGTGACGCCGGCGATGCCCTGCTTCTGGGTCTCGTGCATCACGGCCTTGCGTGCCGCGAAGACGCCCTTGCTGTCCGAATAGCCCGCCGAGGTCGGCAGGTTGCGGATCATGTCCTGCTGGATTTCCTCGGGAGCATCGAAACCGAACACGGCCAGGTTGCCGATGTTGAGCTTGATGATCTTCTGGCCGTCCTCTTCCATCTGCTTGGCGGCGTCCATGATGGGGCCGCGGATGTCGTAGAGGACGTTGGCCAGCTTGGCCGATTTCTTGAGCTGCTTCAAAGGGCCCTCCCGGGCGCGGGGTTGGAATGCTTACGCGGAATCAAAGGCCCTTGCGGGCCCCTTGGCACTAGGGAAAACCTATAATTTGACCACAGTTCCCAGTGCCCAGATGAAGCTCCAGCCCGACAAATCCGACGCTCAGTCTCTCACCGCACACGGTCCCGGCTGGGTGGCGATCAACAACGAAAAAGTAGAGGGCAGCGTGGTGGTCGGCTCCCGTGGCGAGCGCTTCGAATGGAATTGTTCGAGCTTCGACCAGATCGGCCCCGAACATTTCGCGCAACTGGCCTCGCTGGGCGCCGAATTGATCATCTTCGGCAGCGGCAACCGGATCCGCTTCCCCCAGCCCGTCTGGCTGAAGCCGCTGATGGCCCAGCGCACCGGCGTGGAGACCATGGACACCGCGGCAGCCTGCCGAACCTACAACATCCTGGCCGGAGAAGGCCGGCACGTGATCGCCGCCCTCCTCGTGGAGAGCCCCGCGGGTGCCTGATGGGGGTGTTTTCGGGGTAAAATACCGGGTTGCGAACAGGCCGGCTACCCCAAAGTTAGCAACGACCAATCCTCCATTCCTTGAGCAAGCCCGGTATGAAACGGGGCGAGAGGGCTCAGGAACGGAATCTAACGGAGAAAACAAGTTTCATGGCGATCGTTGTCAACAAACCCATTCCTGAATTCGACGCCAACGCCACGGGCGGCATCAAGGTCTCGAATACCTCGCATCTCGGCCACGTGCTGGTCATGTATTTTTACCCGAAAGATAACACCCCGGGCTGCACCACCGAAGCGATGCAGTTCCGCGACCGCTACAAGGATTTCGAGAAAGCCGGTGCCACCGTCTTCGGCGTGTCCCGCGACAACATGAAGTCGCACGACGAGTTCAAGGCCAAGCTCGAGCTGCCCTTCGAACTCATCGCCGACACCGAAGAAAAGATGTGCCACATGTTCGGCGTGGTCAAGAACAAGATCATGTACGGCAAGAAGGTCAAGGGCATCGAGCGCAGCACCTTCCTCATCGGCGCCGATGGCATCCTGAAGGCTGAATGGCGCGGCCTCAAGGTCCCTGGCCATGTCGACGACGTGCTCAAAGCCGTCAAGGCCCTGAAGAAGGCCGCCTGAGCGCCCGCCTTCCGGCGAACCGGCAGCAATCAAGCCTTGCCGCCCCGGCGTGGGAAATGCCCAACGGTGCGTAAAGAGCTGCCGGCGTGTCTTCCGCGGTGTGCATAATGGCCTCATGCCGTTGAGCTCCACGACCGCATCCTCCGAACAAAGCCGCCTTGGTCTTCAGGCGGCTTTTTCGTTTTCTGGTTCCCACTTCCTGCGAGCGATCTGACACATGCCATTGCCCCCCGCCCCCACGAAACGCGCTGCATTGCTCTCGCCGGACGCGCTCGATGCGCCCGCCCGGTCATCGCACCGGGGTTCCCGCCGTTCCGGCGATTCGCGCGCTGACGAAGCTGCGGCGCGCAGCCCTCAGCCGCTCGAGCTGTTCGACAGCATCGGCGCCGAAGGTGCCGGCGGCGGCGCCGCGGTGCGCCCAGCTCGCCGCACCAGGTCGAAGGCCGCTCCCACGCCAGCCCCGGTGAGCGCGCCCGCGCCCCAGGCGCTCATCCAGGTCGAGACCAGGGTCCCGGCCGTCGAGCCTGCAGCGGCTGCGGTGGAGCCTGTGCCCCAGCCGCCGGCCCGCGCCAAGCGCAGCAAGTCCAACGGCCCCGCCAAGCTTTTCGTGCTCGACACCAACGTGCTGCTGCACGACCCGATGTGCCTCTTCCGTTTCGAGGAGCACGACATCTTCCTGCCGATGATCGTGCTGGAGGAGCTCGACGGCCACAAGAAGGGCACGACCGAAGTCGCCCGCAACGGCCGCCAGACCAGCCGCACCCTCGACGCGTTGGCCGCCGCCCAGGGGGCGGACATCGACAAGGGCCTGAAGCTCGACACCACCGGCCATCGCGAGGCCGGCGGCCGCCTGTTCTTCCAGACCGCCCCGCTCGACTACTCGCTGCCCATCAGCCTGCCCCAGGGCAAGGCCGACAACCAGATCCTCGGCGTGGTGCACGCGCTGCGCGACGAATACGCCAAGGACCGCCCCGGCCGCCCGAAGCAGGAGGTCGTGCTGGTGTCGAAGGACATCAACATGCGCGTCAAGGCGCGCGCGCTGGGCCTGGCCGCCGACGACTACCAGAACGACAAGACGCTGGAAGACGGCGATCTGCTCTACGCAGGCTCGCTCGCACTGCCCGCCGATTTCTGGACGCGCCAGAGCAAGACCGTCGAGAGCTGGCAAAGCGGCAGCAGCACTTTCTACCGGATCAGCGGCCCGCTGGTGCCCAACCTGTACATCAACCAGTTCGTCTACTTCGAGGCACCCGGAGAGCCGAGCATGTACGCCCGCGTCACCGAGATCCGCGACAAGACCGCGGTGCTCAAGACGCTGAAGGACTACAGCTCCGGCAAGAACGCCGTTTGGGGCGTGAACACGCGCAACCGCGAGCAGAACTTCGCGATGAACCTGCTGATGGACCCGGAGATCGACTTCGTCACGCTGACCGGCACTGCCGGCACCGGCAAGACGCTGATGGCGCTGGCCTCCGGCCTGACCCAGGTGCTGGACGACCGCCGCTACACCGAGATCATCATGACCCGCGCCACCGTGAGCGTGGGCGAGGACATCGGCTTCCTGCCCGGCACCGAGGAGGAGAAGATGGGCCCCTGGATGGGCGCCCTCGACGACAACCTCGAGTTCCTGGCCAAGGGCGACGGCGGCGGTGCCGGCGAATGGGGCCGCGCGGCCACCAACGAGCTGATCCGCAGCCGCATCAAGGTCAAGAGCATGAACTTCATGCGCGGGCGCACCTTCCTGAACAAGTACGTGATCATCGACGAGGCGCAGAACCTCACGCCCAAGCAGATGAAGACCCTGATCACCCGCGCCGGCCCCGGCACGAAGATCATCTGCATGGGCAACCTCGCGCAGATCGACACGCCGTACCTCACGGAAGGCTCCTCGGGCCTGACCTTCGCGGTCGACAAGTTCAAGGGCTGGCCTCACGGCGGACACATCACGCTGGCGCGCGGCGAGCGCTCGCGCCTGGCCGACTTCGCGAGCGACGTGCTCTAGCAGCGGCCCTGCCCGCGGCCGGACCAGGCCCGCGCATGCTTCACTGAAGCGGCGCGGGCCTTTTTTCATTCCCCCGACAGCCTACTGACAAGACGCTGTCAGTAGGCCGGCAGCACCATCCGGGCTCCTTCCAACGCAACGAAAGAAAGAGAGCTCCGAATGCAGAACGCCATCACCTGGTTCGAGATCCCGGTCGCCGACATCGACCGCGCCCAGACCTTCTACGAGAGCGTGCTCGCCCGCAAGCTGCGCCGCGAGGACTTCGGCGGCGAGACGCTGGCCATCTTCCCGCACGACAAGCCCGCCACCGGCGGCGCGCTGCAGGCAGGCGCCAATGCCAGCGCACGCGCCGGCACGGGCATCCGCATCTACCTCGACTGCAACCCCAGCATCGACGCCGTGCTCGCGCGCGTCGAGGCGGCCGGCGGGCAGATCGTGGCGCCCAAGTCGGCACTGCCCCCGGGCATGGGCTTCATCGCCCACCTGCGCGACACCGAGGGCAACGAAGTCGGCCTGCATTCGCTGGAGTGACTCGCGATGGCGCAACGCAACTGGATCGCAGTGGCCAGCGCCGAGCATGCGCGGCGCGGGCGCGACCACCGGCCGATGGGCTTCATGCAGGTCGGCCACGGCAAGCATGCGCCGCTCAAGCGGCTTTCGGCGGGCGACCGCGTCGCCTACTATTCACCGGCCACGGTGTTCGGGGGCACGGACAAGCTGCAGAGCTTCGTGTCGATCGGCATCGTGCAGCCGGGCGAGCCCTACGAGTTCGACATGGGCAACGGCTTCGTGCCATGGCGGCGCGACGTGGCCTACGCCGCCGGGCACGAGGCGCCGATCGCCCCGCTGATCGAGCGGCTGGCGTTCATCGAGAACCCCCGGCAGTGGGGCCACAAGTTCCGCTTCGGCATGTTCGACGTCAGCGACGACGACATCAAATTGATCGCACAGGCCATGAAGGCCGACCTGAAGACACTATCGCTTTGAGGAGAAGCAAACACATGGAACCAGTTCGCCGGCACCAGGACGCGTTCCGCGTCTCGGGTCTCACCATCCGCACCACCAACCGCGAGGAGCGCGACCCCGCTACCGCCCGCCTCGGCCAGTTGTGGGGCCGATTCTTCGGCGAGGAAACCTATGCGTCGACGCCACGGCGCACCGCCGACACTCGCATCTTCAGCCTCTATTCGGCCTACGAATCGGACAAGGATGGCGCGTTCGACGTCACGGCGGGCGTCGCGGTCTCGGGCGGCGAGAACAGCCTCGCCGTGGAAGCCGGCGACTACCTCGTCTTCAACGGCGAGGGGCAGATGCCGCAGATGGTGATCGCCACGTGGGAACGCATCTGGCAGTATTTCGAGGCGCACCCGGAGGTCGCACGCCGCTATCGCAGCGACTTCGAGGCCTACGAAGGGCCGGACAAGGTAGCGATCCACATCGGAGTCTCATGAGCATCATCAGAAAGAGCCGGCGCAACCCGCCGGCGCCTCACTCTCTCTCGCTCGCCAGGCCCTGCTGATGCGCCGCGCCGATCGCCTCTTCCAGCTCGTGCAGCTCATCCGTGGGCGCCGGCTCACCACGGCAGCGTTCCTGGCGCAGCGGCTGGAGGTGTCGGAGCGCACGGTCTACCGCGACATCGCGGACCTGCAGCACCAGGGCGTGCCGATCGAGGGCGAAGCCGGCGTGGGCTACCGGCTAGGCGCGGGCTTCGAGCTGCCACCGCTGATGTTCACGCAGGACGAGGCGGCGGCGCTCGTCGCTGCAGCCCGGCTCGCGCAGAGCTGGGTCGATCCGGCGCTGGCGCGGGACATCGAGACGGGGCTGGGGAAGATCCTGTCGGTGCTGCCCTCAACAGCGCGTGTCTCGGCCGAGGCGCTGGCGCTGTACGCGCCCGGGCTGGGCCTGGACGACACCCTGCGTGCGCGGCTGCAGACGCTGCGCGAGGCGACCCAGTCGCACAACAAGCTGCGGCTGCACTACCGCGACGTCTCGGGCGACGCCAGCGAGCGCACGGTGCGGCCGCTGGGCTGCTTCTACTGGGGCAAGGTCTGGACGTTGTCGACCTGGTGCGAGCTGCGCGACGACTTCCGGGGCTTCCGGCTCGACCGCATGGATGCGATCGAGGTGCTGCCCGAGCGCTTCCGCGACGAGCCGGGCAAGACGCTGGCGGACCTGCTGCGGCAGGTCAATGCGGAGGCGGCCCACGGAAAGGTGATGCCGCAGAAGCCGGATGGCCGCCCACCCTGGGCAGGCAGCAGTTCCGACGTCGGTTCCGGAAGCAGCAGCACCAGCTGACTGCCGCCGGGCAGCCGCCTGCCTCAGTAGTCGTCGTTGTTGCTGTAGCCGACCAGGTTCTCGAATTTGGTCAGCGGCTTCAGGAAGGCCAGCTTGACGGTGCCGGTCGGCCCGTTGCGGTGCTTGCTGATGATCACCTCGGCCACGCCCGGCTCCTTCGACTCCTTGTTGTAGTAGTCGTCGCGGTAGATGAACATGATGATGTCCGCGTCCTGCTCGATGGCGCCGGATTCGCGCAGGTCGCTCATCATGGGACGCTTGTCGGTGCGGCTTTCGACGCCGCGGCTGAGCTGCGACAGCGCGATCACCGGGCACTTCAGCTCCTTGGCGAGCATCTTCAGGCCGCGCGAGATCTCGCCCACGGCGGTGGCGCGATTCTCGTCGCCGGAGCCGCTGGTCGACATCAGCTGCAGGTAGTCGACCACGATCAGTCCGAGGCGCCCGTACTGGCGCGCGAGCCGGCGCGCGTTGGCCCGCAGCTCGCTGGTGGAAAGGCCCGGCGTCTCGTCGATGTGCAGCGACACGGTGCGCAGCTTCTCGATGGCCTCGGTCAGGCGCGGCCACTCCTCGTCGGTGAGCTTGCCGGTGCGCAGGTGGCCCTGGTCGATGCGGCCGATGGAGCCCACGATACGCACCGCCAGCTGGGCAGCGCCCATTTCCATGGAGAACACGGCCACCGGCAGGCCTTCGTCGAGCGCCACGTGCTCGGCGATATTGATCGCGAGCGAGGTCTTGCCCATGGAGGGACGCGCGGCCAGCACGATCATGTCGCCCGGCTGCAGGCCCGAGGTCATCTTGTCGAAGTCGTTGAAGCCGGTGCGAACGCCCGTGATGTCGTTCGGGTTCTCGGCCATCTCCGTCACGCGGTCGAGCAGGTCGACGACCAGGGCATCCATGCTCTGGAAGCCCTGCTTCATCCGCGTGCCTTCCTCGCCGATGTTGAAGATCTTCTGCTCGGCCTCGTCGAGGATCTTGTCGACCGCCTTGCCCTGCGGATTGAAGGCGTTGGTCGCGATCTCGTCGCTGGCAGAGACCAGCTTGCGCAGGATCGAACGCTCGCGAACGATCTCGGCGTAGCGCCGGATGTTGCTCGCGCTGGGCACGTACTGCGCGAGCGAGTTCAGGTAAACCAGCCCGCCGATCTCGTCTGCCTTGCCGAGGTTCTGCAGCTGCTCGTAGACGGTGATCACGTCGGCCGGCTTGCTGGCGTTGATCAGCCCGCCGATGGCCGCGTAGATCAGCTTGTGCTCATGGCGGTAGAAGTCGCCGTCGACCAGCAGGTCGCCCATGCGGTCCCAGGCTCCGTTGTCGAGCAGCAGGCCGCCGAGCACGCTGGATTCGGCCTCGATGGAGTGAGGCGGAATGCGCAGTTGGGCAACTTGGCGGTCGGCCGACGGATCGTTGTCGGCATAGGAAAAAACGGCGGACATGGACTTCCCTTGCAACCCTGCATGCTAAGCCGCGCAGGGCGATGCGCGTGTGGACAAGGTTGTGAATAAACGGTGATCTTCCAGTGCAATCGACTGGAAAAGACGGGACAACCTCGGCGCGGAAAAAGAAAAGCCGCCCGAAGGCGGCTTTTGCTCAGCGCTCAAGGCGCCATGGACGATCAGGCGGTTTCGCCGTAGACCGTCACGTTGATGTCGACCACCACGTCGGTGTGCAGAGCCACGCTGACGCTGCTGTCGCCGACGACCTTGATCGGGCCGTTGGGCAGGCGCACTTGCGCCTTGGCAACCTTGTAGCCTTGCTTGCCCAGCTCTTCAGCGATGTCGCTGTTGGTGACCGAGCCGAACAGGCGGCCGTCCACGCCGGCCTTTTGGGTCAGCTTGATGGTCGTGCCGGCGAGCTTCTCGCCTTGGGCTTGCGATTCAGCCAGCTTGGCGGCCGCAGCCTTTTCGAGTTCGGCGCGCTTAGCTTCGAATTCGGCCTTGTTGGCAGCGGTGGCTCGGCGGGCGCGGCCCGACGGGATCAGGAAGTTGCGTGCGTAGCCGTCCTTGACCTTGACGATGTCGCCCAGGGCACCGACGTTGACAACCTTGTCCAGAAGAATGATTTGCATGGTGTCGACTCCTTAGACGCGGTGCTGGTCGCTGTACGGCACCAGGGCCAGGAAGCGCGCACGCTTGATGGCGGTGTTCAGCTGGCGCTGGTAGATGGCGCGCGTGCCGGTCAGGCGTGCGGGGATGATCTTGCCGTTTTCGCTGATGAAATCACGCAGCGTGTCGACATCCTTGTAGTCGATTTCCTCGACGCCGGCGACGGTGAAGCGGCAGAAACGCTTGCGCTTGAACAGCAGCGACTGGGTGTTGCGCTTCGGGCGCTTGTCTTTGTTGAATTTCTTGAACGTGGCCATTTCGGGACCTCTTGTCGAAAATTAATCTTGCTGAAAATCCTGGATGTGCAGGACCGGATGCTTGCCGTTGCCCGGTGTCGCGAGAAAGCCCTGGAAACGCCAGAGACTCCCCATCGACTGCCTTGCAAGCCGCTCGGCGATGGCGCCGAAGGCAACGGCCTTGAGGGCCGTCTTCACCTGCCTGGGCTTTCCTGCCTCCTGGAGCGTCGACTCGTGTTCGAGCTTCAGGTCGATGGCTGGCAAGCCGGCTGGCGTAAATCGCAAGTTACCGAGTTCGGCAACGGAGGCGGTCAGCAGAAGCTGGTTGACCCCGGTTGCCGCAGCGGCGGCAGTCACGCCATCAGTTGTTGTTGGCGGCGTACTCGGCCTGCTGGGCCTTGCGGGCCTCTTCGCGCTCGACCGTCTTCATCATCGACGAAGGACCGGTTTCGGCCTTCTTCTTCTGGACGGTCAGGTGACGCAGCACGGCGTCGTTGAACTTGAACGCGTGTTCCAGTTCGCCCATCACGGCCTGCTCAGCTTCGATGTTGACGCACAGGTAGTGGGCCTTGTTGAGCTTGTTGATCTGGTAGGCCAGCTGACGGCGGCCCCAGTCTTCGACGCGGTGGACCTTGCCGCCGCCGGCCGTGATCAGGCCCTTGTAGCGCTCCAGCATGGCCGGAACTTGTTCGCTCTGATCCGGGTGGATCAGCAAAATGATTTCGTAGTGACGCATGGCACTCCTTGTGGATTCTTCCGAGGAAGAGGAAAAGCCACCTGCAGCGTCGGGCGCAGTGTGGCAAGGCAAAGCCAGCGATTATAGCCCTGCAAAGGCCGTTTCGGCAAGCTGGCTCAGTCGTTGAGGGCCTTGTCCAGGGCCGCGGCCTTCTCGGGACCGACGGCGGCCCGGATTTTCGGGGCCAGCGCAAGCAGGTCTTCGTAGCTGGTCGTGCCCTCCACCTGCAGGTTGAGCCGGAAGCCCTTGAGTCCGAGGCTGCCGGTGAGCTGCGTCGCGATGGGATAGGCATCCTTGTAGCGCTGCTGCCTGCTGCGGCCGGACGAACCCTGGGCGGGCGCCGCCTCGACAGGCGCCGCCGCACTCCCCGCCACGGGTGCCAGCACACCCAGCCCGACCATCTGGTCGATGTCCTCGCGCACGATGCCCATGCCGGCGGCCAGCACATCGTCGACCGAGCGCTTGCCATCGAAAAGGATGAAAGCAGAGCGCTGGCGCGGCGACAGCGGGATCGAACGGTCTTTCAGCGCCTGGTGGCCTGCTTCTGTCTTGACGAGGATCATGGTGGTCTTCCCTTCCGGGATACGCCCGTGAGTCCCGCCAGTCTGGCATCAAATACGCAATTTGTTTCAATATCACTCCCAGGTCGCGGGAATCCCCCGATGGGGATTTCCGCAATCCAGGAGAGTTGCGCGTATCAGCGCTTGGCGAGCTGCTGCCAGGTATCGATCACGCTGTCAGGGTTCAGCGAGATCGATTCAATGCCCTGCTCCGCCAGCCACAGCGCGAAGTCGGGATGGTCGCTGGGGCCCTGGCCGCAGATGCCGACGTACTTGCCCTGCGCCTTGCAGGCCTTGATGGCGCGGCTCAGCATGGCCTTCACGGCCGGGTCGCGCTCGTCGAAGTCGGCGGCCAGCAGCTCCAGGCCCGAATCGCGGTCCAGGCCCAGGGTGAGCTGGGTCAGGTCGTTCGAGCCGATGGAGAAGCCGTCGAAGAACTGCAGGAACTCGTCGGCCAGGATGGCGTTGCTCGGCACTTCGCACATCATGATCAGCTTGAGCTCGTTCTCGCCGCGCTTCAAGCCGTATTCGGCCAGCAGGCCGGTCACGCGCTCCGCCTGGCCCAGGGTGCGCACGAAGGGCACCATGATCTGCACGTTGGTCAGGCCCATGTCGTTGCGCACGCGCCTGAGGGCCTCGCATTCCATCGCGAAGGCTTCGCCGAAGTCGGCGCTCAGGTAGCGCGCGGCGCCACGGAAGCCCAGCATCGGGTTCTCTTCCTCGGGCTCGTAGCGGCTGCCGCCGATCAGCTTGCGGTACTCGTTCGACTTGAAGTCCGACAGGCGCACGATCACCTTCTTCGGCCAGAAGGCCGCGGCGATGGTCGCGATGCCCTCTGCCACCTTGTCGACGTAGAAGGCGCGCGGCGAAGCATGGCCGCGGGCCACCGACTCGACAGCCTTCTTCAGGTCGTTGTCGACGTTCGGGTAGTCGAGGATCGCCTTCGGGTGCACGCCGATGTTGTTGTTGATGATGAACTCCAGGCGCGCGAGGCCCACGCCGTGGTTCGGCAGCTGCGCGAAGTCGAACGCGAGCTGGGGGTTGCCCACGTTCATCATCAGCTGGATGTCGATCTCGGGCATCACGCCGCGCTGCACCTCGGTCACCTCGGTCTCGAGCAGGCCGTCATAGATGAAGCCGGTGTCGCCCTCGGCGCAGCTCACCGTGACCAGCGTGCCGTCCTTCAGCAGGTCGGTGGCGTCGCCGCAGCCGACCACGGCCGGAATGCCCAGTTCGCGCGCGATGATGGCCGCGTGGCAGGTGCGCCCGCCGCGGTTGGTGACGATCGCGGAAGCGCGCTTCATCACCGGCTCCCAGTTGGGGTCGGTCATGTCGGTGACGAGCACGTCGCCGGCCTGCACCTGGTCCATCTCGCTGATGCTGTGCACCAGCCGCACGGGGCCGGTGCCGATCTTCTGGCCGATGGCGCGGCCTTCGGCCAGCACCGTGCCCTTGCCCAGCAGCTTGTAGCGCTGCTCGGCCTTGCCCTGCTGCTGGCTCTTCACCGTCTCGGGACGCGCCTGCAGGATGTAGAGCTGGCCGTCGGTGCCGTCCTTGCCCCACTCGATGTCCATCGGACGGCCGTAGTGCTCCTCGATCACGAGGGCGTACTTGGCAAGCTGCTCGACCTCTGCATCGGTCAGCGAGTAGCGGTTGCGCTGCTCGGCCTTGACGTCGGTGGTCTTGACCAGCTTGCCGGTGGCTTTCTTCTCCTCGGGCGTGGCGAACTCCATCTGGATCAGCTTGGAGCCGAGGTTGCGGCGGATCACGGCCTTCTTGCCGGCCTTCAGGGTCGGCTTGTGCACGTAGAACTCGTCGGGGTTCACGGCACCCTGCACCACCGTCTCGCCCAGGCCGTAGCTGGAGGTGATGAAGACCACGTCCTCGAAGCCCGATTCGGTGTCGATGGTGAACATCACGCCGGCGGCGCCGAGGTCGGAGCGCACCATGCGCTGCACGCCGGCCGACAGCGCGACCACGTCGTGCTCGAAGCCCTTGTGCACGCGGTAGCTGATGGCGCGGTCGTTGTAGAGGGAGGCGAACACCTCCTTCATCTTGTGCAGCACGTCGTCGATGCCCACCACGTTCAGGAAGGTTTCCTGCTGGCCTGCGAACGAAGCGTCGGGCAGGTCTTCGGCCGTGGCGGAGGAGCGCACGGCGAACGAAGCGGACGGATTGCCGGCGCTCAGCGTGGCGAAGGCCTCGGTGATCGCCTTCTGCAGGTCGGCGGGGAAAGGCTGGGCCTCGACCATGCCGCGGATCTCGGCGCCTGCGGCGGCCAGGGCGCGCACGTCGTCGACGTTCAGGGCGGCCAGTCGCTTGCTGATCTTGTCGGCCAGGCCATCGTGGGCCAGGAACTGGCGGAATGCGTGCGCCGTGGTCGCGAAACCGGTGGGCACCCGCACGCCCTGCGGCAGCTGCGAGATCATTTCGCCGAGGCTGGCGTTCTTGCCGCCAACCGCCTCGACGTCGGTCATTCTCAGGTTTTCAAACGGTACGACCAGGGCGGTCGCGTCGAAAAGTGCAGACATGGGAAAGCTCCAGAAGTTGAAACCGGTGCTGCATGCAGACGGCGCAGCACGATCGTTCTCGTTGCTTTGGGTGCGGGCGCGGCGTGCATGGAGAGAATTGGGCTGGGAAGGCGGATTCCCGATAATGGCCCTCATTGTAGGCGGGGCAACGTGGTCCGCGCCGCAGGACAAGGCCGCATGACTATTCCTTCACGCACCGTTTTCTTCATTTCCGACGGCACCGGCATCACCGCCGAAACCTTCGGCAACGCCGTCCTGGCCCAGTTCGAGATGAAGCCGCGCCACGTCCGGCTGCCCTTCACGGACACGGTCGACAAGGCCCACCAGGCGGTGCGGCAGATAAACCACACTGCCGAAATAGAGGGCGCCAGGCCCATCGTCTTCACGACGCTGGCCAACATGGAGGTGCTGGAGGTGATCGAGACCGGCTGCAAGGGCATGCTGCTGGACATGTTCGGCACCTTCGTGCGCCCCCTGGAAATCGAGCTGGCCGCGAAGTCGAACCACCGCATCGGCCGCTTCAGTGACGTCAGCAAGAGCAAGGAATACAACGACCGCATCGCCGCGATCGACTTCAGCCTGCAGCACGACGACGGCCAGAGCAACCGCGACCTGGAAGGCGCCGACGTGATCCTGGTGGGGGTGAGCCGCAGCGGCAAGACGCCCACATCGCTCTACCTCGCGATGCAGCATGGCCTCAAGGCGGCCAACTACCCGTTGATTCCGGAAGATTTCGACCGCCGGCAACTGCCGCCGGCGCTCATCCCGCATCGCAAGAAGATCTTCGGCCTGACCATCCAGCCCGAGCGGCTCAGCGAGATCCGCAACGAGCGCCGGCCGAATTCGCGGTACGCGAGCATCGAGAACTGCCGCCACGAGGTGGCCGAGGCCGAGGCCATGATGCGGCGCGCAGGCATCCGCTGGCTTTCGACCACCACCAAGTCGATCGAGGAGATCGCCACCACGATCCTGCAGGAGTTGCGGCCGGAGCGGCTGATCTATTGATACCGCTTCCCTTGAATAGAAAAAGCGCCCCGCCGGGGCGCTTTTTCGCTTCACGTCGCCAATGGTGGCTTACGCAGGAGCCGACGTCCGAATCAGGTGGTCGAACGCACCCAGCGCCGCCTTTGCGCCGTCGCCGGCCGCGATGATGATCTGCTTGAACGGCACCGTGGTCGCATCGCCCGCCGCGAACACGCCAGGCACGGAGGTCTGGCCGCGCGCGTCGACGATGATCTCGCCGTGCTTCGACAGCTCAATCGTGCCCTTGAGCCAGTCGGTGTTGGGCACGAGGCCGATCTGGATGAACACGCCCTCGAGCTCGACCTTCTTCGATTCGCCCGTGGCGCGGTCCTTGTAGATCAGGCCGTTGACCTTCTGGTCGCCGGTGATCTCGGTGGTCTGCGCGTTGGTGAACACGTCGACGTTCTTCAGGCTCCTGAGCTTGCGCTGCAGCACTGCATCGGCGCGCAGCTGCGTGTCGAACTCGATCAGCGTGACGTGGCCCACGATGCCGGCCAAGTCGATGGCGGCCTCGACACCCGAGTTGCCGCCGCCGATCACCGCCACGCGCTTGCCCTTGAACAGCGGGCCGTCGCAGTGCGGGCAGTAGGCCACGCCCTTGTTCTTAAACTCGTGCTCGCCGGGCACGTTGATGTTGCGCCAGCGCGCACCCGTCGAGATGATGACCGACTTGCTCTTGAGCGAGGCGCCGCTCTCGAGCTGCACTTCGATCAGGCCGTTGCCCGGCACGAGCGCCTTGGCGCGCTGCAGGTTCATGATGTCGACGTCGTAGTCGCGCACATGCTCTTCGAGGGCATGGGCGAACTTCGGCCCTTCGGTTTCCTTGATCGAGATGAAGTTCTCGATGCCCATGGTGTCGAGCACCTGGCCGCCGAAACGCTCGGAGGCGACGCCGGTGCGGATGCCCTTGCGCGCTGCGTACACGGCCGCTGCTGCGCCAGCGGGGCCGCCGCCGACGATCAGCACGTCGAACGGGTCCTTGCCGTCGATCTTCTTGGCTTCGCGCTCGACGCCGCTCGTGTCGATCTTGGCGAGGATCTCCTCGAGGCTCATGCGGCCCTGGCCGAACTCCGTGCCATTGAGGAACACGGTCGGCACGGCCATGATCTGGCGCTCCTTCACCTCCTCCTGGAAGGTGCCGCCCTCGATCATCGTGGTGCGGATGCGCGGGTTCTGCACCGCCATCAGGTTCAGCGCCTGGACCACGTCGGGGCAGTTGTGGCAGGTGAGCGAGACATAGACCTCGAACTCGAAGTCGCCGTCGAGCGCCTTGATCTGGTCGAGCACGGCCTGCTCGACCTTGGGGGGATAGCCGCCGATCTGCAGCAGGGCAAGGATCAGCGACGTGAATTCATGGCCCATCGGCAGGCCGGCAAAACGCGGGCCGTGGTTTTCGCTCGGGCGGTTGACCGAGAACGAGGGCTTGCGGTGGTTGTCGTCGCGGCTTTCGGTCAGCTTGATCAGCGGGGACGATTCGGCAACGTCCTTCAGCAGCGACAGCATCTCGCCCGAGGCCTTGCTGTCGTCGAGCGAGGCGACGATCTCGATCGGCTGCGTGGCGCGTTCGAGGTAACTCTTCAATTGGGCTTTGGTGTTTGCGTCGAGCATGAGGGACTCTCTTTCGATAACGTAAAACTATCAACGGGGGCCAAAAAAGCCCGGGGCCTCGCGGGCGCCGGGCCTTCGCAGGGCGCTTAGATCTTGCCGACGAGGTCCAGCGACGGGGCGATCGTCTTGTCGCCTTCATTCCACTTGGCCGGGCACACTTCGTTCGGGTGAGCGGCGGTGTAGACGGCTGCCTTCAGCTTGCGCAGCGTTTCCTTCACGTCGCGGGCGATCTCGTTGGAGTGCACTTCGGCGGTCTTGATGATGCCTTCGGGATTGATCACGAAAGTGCCGCGCAGTGCCAGGCCTTCTTCGGGGATGTGCACGCCGAAAGCGTTGGTCAGCGTGTGGGTCGGGTCGCCGACCAGCGGGAACTTGGCCTTGCCGACGGCCGGCGAGGTGTCGTGCCAGACCTTGTGCGAGAAGTGCGTGTCGGTGGTCACGATGTAGACCTCGGCACCCAGCTTCTGGAACTCGGGGTAGTGTTCGGCCGCGTCCTCGACTTCGGTCGGGCAGTTGAAGGTGAATGCCGCCGGCATGAAGATCAGCACGGACCACTTGCCCTTGAGCGTCTCGTCGGACACATCGATGAATTTGCCGTTGAGGTAGGCCTGGGTCTTGAAGGGCTGGACTTGGGTGTTGATCAGGGACATGTTGATTCCTTGGATGCTGCGGTTGGACAAAAAGTGCGAGACATGAGTATAACTACCAATTCATCTCGATTAATAGCAATCAGCTATTGAAAGCATTGGAAGTCGCTATGTTTTCGATGGCTGCGACACATGTGCGAGAAGCATCAATACGAACGTGTATCACCATCACACGCATGCAGACCGACATTGCATGGGATTGCTTGCAAGCGCGCGTTTGCACCTCTGACAATCACCGCTTTCAGAACAAGGAAAAAACCATGAAGGGCGACCCGAAAGTCATCGAACATCTGCAGGCCCAGCTCAAGAACGAGCTGACCGCAATCAACCAGTACTTCCTGCACTACCGCATGCTCAAGCACTGGGGCCTGGACAAGCTCGCGAAGAAGGAATACGAGGAATCGATCGGCGAGATGAAGCACGCCGACAAGCTGATGGACCGCATCTTCATGCTCGACGGCCTGCCCAACCTGCAGGACCTCGGCAAGCTGAACATCGGCGAAGACGTGCCCGAGCTGCTGCGCTGCGACCTCGGCGCCGAAACCGGTGCGCAGTCCACCATCAAGGACGGCATCGCGCATTGCGAATCGGTGCGCGACTACGTCTCTCGCGACCTGCTCCAGGAGATCCTGGACGATACGGAAGAGCACATCGACTTCCTCGAGACACAGATCGACCTGATCGACAAGGTCGGCCTGCAGAACTACTTGCAGTCGCAGATGGGCGAACTCGAATAAGGCAGGGCCCTGCTCCTTATCGACAAACGGGACTTCGGTCCCGTTTTTTTATTGCTTTACGTAACTTAACCGGCCACGAATAACAGTCATTCTCATTTGCACGGATAGAATCCGCGCCTTCCGATGACTGCCGCCGCCCGCCCCGACAACCGCCGACGCGCCTATTGGCTCAAGACCCTGCACGAATGGCATTGGGTCAGTTCGGCCATCTGTCTCATCGGGATGATCCTGTTCAGCGTGACGGGATTCACCCTCAACCACGCCAGCCAGATCGAGGCCAGGCCGACCGTCACCAGGCTGAACGGCTCCATCGACGAGGCGTTGCGCGCCCGCCTCGAAAAGCAGCTGCCCGCAGCCAAGGCCCTCAAGGGCAAGGCCCCCCTGCCTGCCGAACTCCAGGCCTGGGTGCAGAAGCACTGGGACATCTCCACCGCCGGCCGGGAAGCCGAGTGGTCCGACGACGAAATCTATCTCTCGCTGCCCCGCCCAGGTGGCGACGCGTGGCTGCGCCTGAGCCTGGCCGACGGCGAAATCGAATACGAGCGCACCGACCGCGGCTGGCTCTCCTACTTCAACGATCTCCACAAGGGCCGCAACACCGGCGCCGCATGGAGCTGGTTCATCGACATCTTCGCGGGCGCCGCCCTGATTTTCTCGATCACCGGGCTCTTCATTCTCAAGATGCATGCGGGCAACCGGCCTTTCACCTGGCCGATGGTCGGCATGGGGCTGGTCGTGCCGGTGCTGCTCGCGCTGCTGTTCATCCACTGATTTCGTCATCAACCAATCAATCGATCCGTACGGATCCAGGAAAGAGGTTCCAAGTGCACGTTCGCTACTCACTCGCGCCGCTGGCCATGTCGGCGCTGTTCGCGGCTCCGGCCTTCGCGTCGGGGCTGGCCGTCAACATCGAAATTCCGCGGCTGAACGTCTCCGAGTACCACCGCCCCTACGTGGCGACCTGGATCGAGCGTGCCGACAACACCAACGCCGGCACGCTGGCGGTCTGGTACGACGTGCGTACCAAGACCAACAACCCCGAGGGCGAAGGCACCAAGTGGCTGAAGGACATGCGCCAGTGGTGGCGCCGCGGCGGCCGCGAGCTCTCGGTGCCGGTCGACGGCGTGACGGGCGCGACCAGGCCCGCCGGCAAGCACCAGCTGAGCTTCACGGAAGGCACGGCCCCCATGCCCAAGCTCGCCCCTGGCGCCTACAAGCTGGTGGTGGAGGCCGCACGCGAAGTCGGAGGCCACGAAGTCGTGAGCATTCCCTTCCAGTGGCCGCCGACCGCAGCGGCGCAGCCGACCGCGACGGGCAAGGAAGAACTTGGCGAGATCCGGCTCGAGCTCAAACCCTGATCTCCCTGCCTTGAAGACCCGCCCGCCACATCACACAGTAACCGTCATGACCCGCTTCAATCTTCGCCTCGCCTCCCTCTCCATCGCCCTGTCGGCGGCCGCAACGCTCGCGCAGGCACACAACGCCTGGCTTCTGCCCTCGTCCACCGTGTTCTCGAAGGCGGACACTGTGACGGTCGATGCCGCCGTGTCCAACGACCTGTTCGTTGCCAACCACGCGCCGCTGCGCCTGGACGGCCTGCAGATCACCGCTCCCGACGGCAGCACCGTCAAGCCTGAGACCGAGGCCAAGCTCAAGCTGCGCAACGTGTTCGACGTGAACGTGGCGCAGGCGGGCACCTATCGCATCGCCGTCATCAACGCCGGCGCCTTCGCGAGCTGGAAGGACAAGGCCACGGGCCAGACAAAGCGCGCACGCGGCACGGCCGAGACCATCGGCAAGGAGATTCCTGCCGATGCGCAGGACGTGACCATCACCCAGTCGTCGGGTCGCATCGAGACCTTCGTGACCGTCGGCAAGCCTTCCGCACTCAAGCCGGTCGGTCAGGGCCTTGAGCTGATCGCCGCCGGCAGCCCGACCGACCTGGTCAAGGGCGAGAAGGCCACCTTCACGCTGAACCTCGACGGCCAACCCGCCAAGGGGCTCGAAGTGACGGTGACGGCCGGCAACACGCAGTACCGCGACAAGCTCGAGGAGATCAAGCTCAAGACCGACGACAAGGGCCAGTTCAGCGTGACCTGGCCGAGCGCCGGCATGTACTGGCTCGATGCCAGCACCAAGGACAACAAGACCACGGTGCCGCAGGCCAAGGAACGCCGCCTGAGCTACGCGGCGACGCTCGAAGTAATGCCCTGAGGCGGCCACATACACGCTGGTAGAGCGGACTTTCTCTTGGGCCTTTCGTTCAGCACCTGGCGCGCTGGCGGCTATGCCAACGCGGCAGTACCCCGCCCCGCCGATCCGGCGACGCTGCAGCAGCTGGGCGGCCAGACCATGGGCACCACCTGGTCGCTGCGTTTCGACAACCCGCGGATGCTGCCGCTCGCGCAAGTCCGAGCGGCCCTCGAATCGGCGCTCGAATACGTGATCGCGCAGATGAGCCACTGGGAGCCGGACTCGGACATCAGCCGGTTCAACCAGGCTCAGGCCGGGTCGCGCCATGTGCTGCCGGCGGAATTCGCCACGGTGATGCGATGCGCTTTCCAGTGGGCAGCGGCAAGCGGCGGCGCGATCGACCCGACCGTGGGTCCACTGGTCGCGTGCTGGGGCTTCGGGCCGGAAGCGGAGCAGGCCGGTCTGCCCGGCGAGGCCGCGCTGGCCGAGGCGCGCGGGCGCGTCGGCTGGTCCCGGCTTGCGTTCGATGAGGCGGAAGGCTCGCTCCTGCAGCCCGGAGGTGCAACGCTCGATCTCTCGGGCATCGCGAAGGGATTCGCGGTGGACCACGGCATCGACGCCCTGCGTGCACTGGGCATCGCCGATGCGCTTCTCGAAGTCGGCGGAGAACTGCGGGGCATCGGGAAACGCCCTGGAGGACAGCCCTGGCAAGTGCTCGTCGACGGCGATCCTTCCGGTTCGCGCCGGGTGGCGCTCGCGGACATGGCCATCGCGACCTCGGGCGACCGATGGCATCGGCGCTCGCACGAGGGACGTCACTGGTCGCACACCATCGATCCGCGAATGGGAGAGCCGGTTGCGCACTCGCTGGCCAGCGTCACCGTGCTTCACGCGGAGTGCATGCAGGCCGACGCGCTGGCCACGGTGCTGACGGTGCTCGGGCCGGAAGAAGGATTCGACTTCGCGCAGCAGCACGACATCGCCGCGCTGTTCGTGAGCCATGGCGATCCCGCGCCAGAGGCGAAGACCACACGCGCCTGGCCTGCAGCGGCTGGAACATGAACGACTTCGCCTGGCGCGCACTGGGCGCGGGTTCCACCGTCGCGGCGTATGCAGCGCTCTGTGCATCGATCTATCTGCGCGAGCGCAGACGCACGGCCGAGGCCGCGCGCGACTCGGCGGCGCTATCGGCGGGCAGCGACGAAGCCCCGGTTCTCGTCCTGTTCGCCAGCCAGACGGGCCAGGCCGAGTCCATCGCATGGCAGACCGCTCGGCAGCTGAGTGCAGCGAATACGCCGGCGCGCGTGATGGAACTGAACGCGCTCGATGGGGCGGCTCTGGCAATCGCCTCCCGCGCGCTCTTCATCGCGAGCACCTATGGCGAAGGCGATGCCCCGGACGGCGCCAGCGTGTTCGTCGAGCGGATGATGGACTCATCGCCGAGCTTGCCTTCGCTGAGCTACGCCGTCTTGGCACTGGGCGACCGCCAGTACGCCAACTTCTGCGGCTTCGGTCGTGCGCTCGACGAATGGCTGCAGGCCACGGGCGCCAGGCGCGAATTCGATCGCATCGAGGTCGACAACAACGACCCGGCGGCGCTGGCCGCATGGCACGCGCATTGGGGCGACGCGCCCGGATCCGCAGGCGATGCCGAAGGCGCGGTCTTCACTCCATGGCGGCTCGTCTCGCGCGAGCATCTCAACCCGGGCAGCGCAGGCTGGCCCGTCTTCCATCTCGGGCTGGTGCCTCAGGCCGGCGGAGCGCTGCCGTATTGGGCGTCGGGCGATCTTGCGCAGGTGATCGTCGCCAGCGATCCGAAACGCCCGCGCGACTACTCCATCGCCTCGGTGCATGCCGACGGCGAGCTGCAGTTGCTCGTGCGGCAGGAGCGGCATCCGGACGGCACACTGGGCGCGGCCTCGGGACTGCTCACGTCCACCCTGGGCGTGGGCGACACGGTGGCGCTGCGCGTGCGGGAGCACCGGGGCTTCCGCCTCGACGGCAATGAATCACGGCCGCTGGTTCTCGTCGGCAACGGCACAGGCATCGCCGGGCTGCGCGCGCACCTTCGCACGCGTGCAGCCATGGGCAGGCACGACAACTGGCTGGTGTTCGGCGAGCGCCAGGCGGCGCACGACTTCCTCTATCGCAAGGAGATCGAGGCATGGCAGGCCGGTGGAGTACTCAAGCGTCTGGACATGGTGTTCTCGCGCGACCGGGCCGATCGCTTCTACGTGCAGCACCGGCTGCTGCAATCGGCTGACACGCTGCTGCAGTGGCTGCACGACGGCGCAGCCATCTACGTCTGCGGCAGCCTTCAAGGAATGGCTTCGGGCGTGGACGCGGCGTTGCGCCAGATCGCGGGCGAGGCACAGATCACCGAGCTGGCGGCCAGCGGCCGCTATCGGCGAGACGTCTACTAGATAAAGCTGCTGCGTCGATCGCGTTGCTGGGCCGCAACGAAACTGACACAACTTTCGACTTAGTTTCGCTTGAGTGTCAGTTTTAGTATTGAGAACCAATATCATTTGCAGCGATCCGCGCACAACCCGCAGATCGACTCACCCAGCCAGTCCCCCCTCGCGTTTCTCCAAGGAATCCAGGTCGTCCGGACATCGCCAGTCGAGTCCTGACGCCCGCCCTTTTCGGAGAAAACTTCATGGCCTACATCAAGAGCCGCAAACACCCCGTTTCGCGTGCAGTTCCACATCTTTCAGGCGCCGCCGCCGCAACCCTGATGGCCATGGCGGCCCCCGGTGCCCTTGCCCAATCCGGCGCCGCCCTGCCCGAAGTCCGCGTGCAGGACTCCGCCGTCAACGACTACAAGGCCGACAACTCGGCCAATCCCAAGTTCACCGCTCCGCTGGTGAACACGCCTCAGACCATCCAGGTCATCAAGGAACAGATCATTCGCGACCAGGGGGCGACCACGCTGACCGAGGCGCTGCGAAACACCCCCGGCGTGGGCACCTTCTTCCTCGGCGAGAACGGCAACACCAACACGGGCGACGCCGTGTTCATGCGCGGCTTCGACAGCTCCAGCGCCATCTTCGTCGACGGCATCCGCGACCTCGGCTCTGTCTCGCGCGACATCTTCAACATCGACCAGGTCGAAGTCGTGAAGGGCCCCTCGGGCACCGACGTGGGCCGCACCTCGCCGACCGGCTACATCAACCTCGTCACCAAGAAACCCAAGCTCGAAGACAGCTTCCTGGGTTCGCTGAGCTTCGGCAGCGCCGACTTCAAGCGCGGCAGCGTCGACTGGAACAAGTCGCTGAGCGGCGCCAATGGCATCGGCGCCGCCTTCCGCCTGAACGCGGTGAGCGAGGACGGCGGCGTGGCCGGCCGCGACTTCGTCAAGAACAAGCGCTGGGCGATCGCACCTTCTCTCGCCCTTGGCCTGAACAGCCCGACGCGCATCTTCCTCGACTACCTGCACGTCAAGCAGAACAACGTTCCGGACGGCGGCGTGCCCACCATCGGCCTGCCGGGCTACACCACGCCCGACGCCACCGCGATCAACCGCGGCCTGGCCCGCCGCACCTACCTGAACTACGCGCCGCGCGTGGATTCGAGCAACTTCTACGGCACCAGCTCGGACTTCGACAACGTGACGGCCGACATGTTCACCGCGCGCATCGAGCACGACCTCACGCCCGACATCACCATCCGCAACACCACGCGCTACGGCAAGACCTCGCAGGACTACATGCTGACGTCGTTCATGGGCGGCGGTCTGACGTCGACGAACGGCGTCGGCACCCTGCCCGCCGTGAACTCGGGCTTCCTGAACACGGTGATCCCGACGATCCCCGCAAGCTGGACGATCACTCGCAACCTGCCCACCAACAAGGACCAGGAAAACACGATCTTCACCAATCAGACGAGCGTGTCGGCCAAGTTCAACACGGGCAGCATCAGCCACACGTTCAACGGCGGCCTCGAATTCATCCGCGAGAAGCAGACCGCCAACAACTACTACGCCGCGGGCTACCCGAGCGTAGGCACCACGCTGGCCGCGGCCGGCTCGTGGCCTGCCGCCAACCTGTACAACCCGAACCCGTACGTGAGCGGCTACAACCGCATCGCCAACGGCACCGGCTCCGACGGCAGCACCGACACCATCGGCTTGTACGCCTTCGACACGCTGAAGTTCAACGAGCAATGGCAACTGACCGCCGGCCTGCGCTACGACCACTACTCGACCACGTACAACGCCACCGCCCTGACGCTGGCGCGCAGCGGCAACGGTCCTCAGACCTCGACGATCACGCCGACCAACCTGAAGCTGTCTGACAACCTGCTCTCCGGCAAGATCGGCCTGGTCTACAAGCCGACCGAGAACAGCAGTGTCTACGCGGCCTACGGCACCGCTGCGCAGCCGCCCGGCGGCGCCAACTTCCAGCTGGCTGCCGGCGGCACCGGCAACAGCACCGGACGCACCGACTTCCTCCCGCAGAAGGCCAAGACCTACGAACTCGGCACGAAGTGGGACGTCATGAACAAGCGAGTCGCCCTGACGGCCGCGCTCTATCGCACGGACGTGAGCAACGAGGTGGTGCAGGACTCGGTCACGCAGCAGTACTTCCAGACCGGCAAGAAGCGCGTGCAGGGCGTGGAACTCGGCGTGTCGGGCGCACTGACCGACAACTGGGGCGTGAGTTCGGGCTTCACCACCATGAACACCCGCGTGCTGAGCGGCCCCTCGGTGCTGGCGGACGGCTCGACCGCCCTCGCCTACACGCCGAAGAAGGCCTTCACGCTCTGGACCACCTACCAGTTCCCGTTCGGCCTGACGCTCGGCGGCGGCGCGCGCTACAACGGCAAGCTGCAGCGCGGCAGCGACGGTGCGGTGGGTACGCCGGCTTACGTCGATTCATACTGGGTGTTCGATGCGATGGCGTCCTACCGCATCAACAAGAACATCGACATCCAGCTCAACGTGTACAACCTGTTCAACAAGGACTACGTGGCTGCCATCAATAAGAGCGGCTACCGCTACACGCCGGGCATTCCGCGATCGGCCAAGATCACCGCGAATTTCGCGTTCTGACGGCCTCCTTGCATTTGCACCGGCCTCGCCCGATGCAGTGCGAAACTCGAGCCCCGGCCCGCGCCGGGGCTTTCTCATTGTGGAGTTCCCGAAAAATGATGCTTCATGTGCCCGAAGTGCTGAGCCCCGAGCAGGTGCGCGAGATGCGCGCTGCGCTCGATGCAACGCAATGGACCGACGGACGCGAGACGGTGGGCGCCCAGGGAGCGCAGGTCAAGCGCAACCGCCAGCTGCCGGAGCATTCGCCTGTCGGCAAGGAACTGGGCGCCATCGTGCTGGCGGCGCTGGCGCGCAACGCGCTCTTCTTCTCGGCCGCTCTTCCGTCGCGCTTCGTGCCGCCGCTTTTCAATCGCTATGAGGGAGGCGAGCACTACGGCGTCCATGTCGACGGCGCCGTGCGCGCGGTGCCTGGCAGCAGCCAGCAGTTGCGCACCGACTTGTCGTGCACCCTTTTTCTTTGCGATCCGGAAGGCTACGAAGGCGGCGAGCTGGAAGTGATCGACACCTATGGCTCACATGAAGTGAAGCTGCCTGCCGGCGACCTCATTCTTTATCCGGCGAGCAGCCTGCACCGGGTCCATCCTGTGACGCAGGGCGCGCGGGTTTGCTCCTTCTTCTGGCTGCAGAGCATGGTCCGCAGCGATCAGCAGCGCGGGATGCTTTTCGAGCTCGACCAGAACATCCAGAAGCTGCGCGCCCGCCTGGGCGAATGCGAGGAAACCGTGGCGCTGACGGGGCATTACCACAACCTTCTGCGGCTCTGGTCGGAAGTCTGATTCCACGTCCCAGGCCGTTGCATGAATCAGTAACACATAGTTATTGTGAATGCGATGGATTCTTATTTATAATCGCTTCATCCAACAGCCAGCCAACTGCCGCTTTCACCGCCATGATCGTTTGTGTCTGCCGCCGAGTCTCCGACCGCGAAATCGCACGTCATGTGCGCGCGGGCATGACTTTCGACGAAGTCCAATTCGAACTCGGCGTCGCCACCCAGTGTGGCCAATGTGAAGGTTGTGCGCGCGATATCGTCGCGCAGTGCAGCGCTTCGCACCCGGTTGCCGCATTGAGCTGCGAATCGGGTCCGAGGGCGATCCAGCTTGCCAACTCCATCAAGGAAAGCAAAGCATGGAACTCGTCTCGGCAATCGGCGGCAGCCTGATCCTGGTCGCTGGTTCGGCCTGGTGGATCTTTCGCAAGTAACGCCTGTGGCGTCTTCGTAGCGGTTTTGCTGCAATCGGGGCACCTTTGGCGGTGCCCGCATTCGAATGGTTGATCGTGTCTGACCGCTTCGCCCCCCCTACTTCCGTCTTCGGCCTTTCGCGCAATGTCGTCATTGCTGGAGGGGTCGTCCTATTTCACGCCGCTGCGCTCTGGGCGCTTCAGAGCGGGCTGCTTCGGCGTGCGGCCGAAGTGGTGATCCCGGTGGAGATCATCAGCCAGCTCGTGGAGCCCCCCAAGCCGGCTCCTCCCCCGCCGCCTCCGCCCCCTCCGCCTGAAAAGAAGGTGGTCAAGTCACCGCCTCCCCCGCGGCCGCAGGCGATCCGGGAACCCAAGCCGACCCCGGCGCCCAACGCGCCGACAGGCAGCGTCGAGCCACCGCCTCCTCCGGCACCCATTCCGCCACCCGCTCCGGAACCGCCGCCGGCTCCGCCCCCCGCCCCGCCGGCGCCCAAGCTGGTCGAGATCAGCGAAGGCCAGACGCAGTACGTGCGCGAGCCGCGCGTCGTCTTCCCTGCGATGAGCAGGCGCCTGGGCGAATCCGGTGTCGTGGTCGTTGCCGTGTATTTCAACAGCGCGGGCATCCCCAAGCGGGCCGAAATCTTCAAGTCCAGTGGCTACGAACGGCTCGACCAGGCCGCGCGCGAAGCGCTGATGTCCTCGCAAGTGACGCCATTCAAGCAGCCTGGGGCCAACGAGGCCACGGTCTACATGCTGAAGGCGCCCATCCGGTTCAATCTTTCCCAGTAATTTTTTGGAGTAGTACGCATGGATTCTCAATTCGGCTTGATGAACGTCTGGAATCAGGGCGATTTCGTCACCAAGGCCGTGGCAGTGCTGCTGATCGGCATGTCGCTCGCGTCGTGGATCGTCATCATCGTCAAGGCGCTCGACGTCATCCGCTACAAGCGCCTGGCCAAGCACTCGCAAGACTTCTGGCACAGCGAAGACTTCGCCACCGCCCTGAACAAGTTGGGCAAGGACGACAGCAACCCCTTCCGCGCACTGGCCCTCGAAGGCCGCGAGGCAGCAGCCCATCACCGCAACACCAAGGCCCACCTGCACGATGCGCTGGATGTGAGCGACTGGATCACCCGCGCCCTGCGCAACGGCATCGACGCCTTCACCGCCCGCCTGCAGACCGGCCTGGCGATCCTGGCTTCGGTCGGCTCGACCGCCCCGTTCATCGGCCTGTTCGGCACGGTCTGGGGCATCTACCACGCGCTCATGAGCATCGGCTCGGCCGGCCAGGCGACCATCGACAAGGTGGCCGGCCCCATCGGCGAGGCGCTGATCATGACGGCGCTCGGCCTCGCGGTGGCCATTCCCGCAGTGCTGGGCTACAACGCGCTGGTTCGCGGCAACAAGTTCGTGCTGACCAAGCTCAACGCCTTTGCCCATGACCTGCATGCCTACTTCGTGACCGGCGCACGCGTGCAAAGCGGCAGCGACGCCATCGTCGTTCCGCTCAAGAAGGGCTGAGCATCATGGCCTTCGGTACACAAGACGAACCCGATGAGGTGATGAACGAGATCAACATGACGCCGCTGGTCGACGTCATGCTGGTGCTGCTCATCATCTTCATCATCACCGTGCCGGTAATGAAGCACGCGGTCAACATCGACCTGCCTCGTGCCACCAGTGAGCCGGAGCAGCCCAAGCCGCAGAACATCATGTTCAGCGTGACGGCCGACGGCAGCTACTACTGGAACGAGCAGAAGATCGACGACAGCGAGCTGCCCGCCCGCCTCGCGGCGGAGGCCGCCAAGGAGCCCCAGCCCGAGTTGCACATCCGCGGCGACAAGGCGGTGCGCTACGAGCGCGTGGCCAAGGCGATGTCGGAAGCCCGTGAAGCTGGCGTGCGCAAGATCGGCTTCGTCACGGAGCCTGACACGAAGTGAAGCGAAGAAAGACCGCAAGCAAAAAAAGTTGATCGCGACGATTGACTTCTACTTGCGAATCATTATCATTCACTCATCGCTTCGATAAGGGAACTACAGATGCCAGCCACACCGAATGCCTTTTCTGTTCTGAACCATCCTTCGCTCGACCAGTCGGGTGGCGGCCATGCGTCCATCCAGGCAACGCGTCCGGTGCCGATGCTCGAAAGCACGGAGCTCCTGAAAGGAAGCAAGACCGTGGGCATCATGCATAACGGCTCCCTCTACCGGCTGCAAGCCACCAAACTCGGCAAGCTGATCCTGACCAAGTAAGTCGTCCAGCCGCCCTTCGCGCAAGTTTCATCGTGGGGCGACTCAAGGAGATTCATCTCCGAAGGGTCGTTTTTTGCTAGCCAACGGTTTTCCGACTAGCCAAGCTTTTTTTCCACGCTGAAGCAGCCCAAACAAAAACGCCGACCTCGAAGTCGGCGTTTTGCTTTTTGCGGAGACCTGAAACTCAGAGGCCCAGCGCCGCAATGCCAGCCTTGGCGATCTGCGCGTCTTCGTTCGACTTCACACCGCTCACGCCGACCGCGCCGATCACATGCCCGTCCTTGACGATCGGCACACCGCCTTCGAGCAGGCCCTGCACTTCAGGCGCCGTCAGGAACGCCGTGCGGCCGCCGTTGATGATGTCTTCGTAGACCTTGCTCTCGCGGCGGCCCATGGCAGCCGTATGCGCCTTGGCGGGAGCGATGTGCGAGGACAGCGCCGCAGCGCCGTCCAGACGCTGCAGCCACAGCAGGTTGCCGGCGTCGTCCGAGATCGCGATGGTCACCGCCCAATTGTTCTTGAGGGCCTCGGCCTCGGCTGCCGCAGCAATGGCCTTGACGTCAGCGAGTTCGAGAAAGAATTTGGTCTTCATGATGGATGAGCTCTGCTTGCGTGAAAACCCAAGAGCATAACGGCCACGCCGCAGCCGCTCCGCGAAGGCGGCCTCTGGCTTGGGAACACCCCGCATACGGTCTTTTCGATACCCCCTCTTGCAGCCCCCTAGAATGCGCCCAACTGCATCCTTGCAGCAACCACAGGAGCTCCGGCCATGAACGACCGCGTTACCACCCTAGACACCTCCGCCTACGGCCAGCCGCTGGCCCAGGCCGAACGCCAGCGCGTGCTGCGCAACACCTACTGGCTCCTTGCGCTGAGCCTGCTGCCCACGGTGCTGGGCGCCTGGGTCGGCGTGAGCACCGGCATCACCCGTTCGCTGACCGGCGGCCTGGGCCTCATCGTCTTCCTTGGCGGCGCCTTCGGCTTCATGTTCGCTATCGAGAAGACCAAGAATTCCGCCGCCGGCGTGCCGGTCCTGCTGGGCTTCACCTTCTTCATGGGCCTGATGCTCTCGCGCCTGATCGCGATGGTGCTGGGCTTCAAGAACGGCTCCGAGCTCATCATGACGGCCTTCGGCGGCACTGCCGGCGTGTTCTTCGTGATGGCCTCGCTGGCTACCGTCATCAAGCGCGACCTGTCGGGCATGGGCAAGTTCCTGTTCGTCGGCGCGATGGTGCTGATGGTCGGCGGCATCATCAACGTGTTCGTCGGCTCGACCACCGGCATGCTGGTCATCTCGGTGGCCGCCATCGGCATCTTCTCGGCCTACATGCTCTATGACCTGAAGCAGATCATGGACGGCGGCGAGACCAATTACATCAGCGCCACGCTGGCCCTGTACCTCGACCTGTTCAACGTCTTCCAAAGCCTGCTGGCCCTGCTGGGCATCTTCGGCGGCGAGCGCGACTGAGCGACGCGCAAGACACGCGCTCCAGCAAAAAGGGCCCCTCGGGGCCCTTTTTCATTGCAGATCGAAAACCGCGATCGACTCCACGTGTGCCGTGTGCGGGAACATGTTGACCACACCTGCATGGGTGCAGCGATAGCCCGCCTGATGCACCAGCAGACCCGCATCGCGTGCGAGCGTCGACGGGTTGCAGCTCACGTAGACGATGCGCCTGGGCGGCGTCCAGCCATCCGTGCGCAATTCGGGCTGCTTATGAAGATCGGCGATGGCCTTGGCCAGCGCGAATGCGCCTTCGCGCGGCGGGTCGACCAGCCACCTGTCGGCGCTGCCATCGGCCACCAGCATCGCCGGCGTCATCTCGAACAGGTTTCGCGCCACGAAGGTCGCAGGCGAAAGTGCTCGGCGAGCCGGCGTGGCGGGCTGGTTCCTTTTGAAGTTGTCCGTCGCGCGCGCCACCAGCGTGTCGCTGCCTTCGATGCCAAGCACCTCGCGCGCCTTGCTGGCCAGCGGCAAGGTGAAGTTGCCGAGGCCGCAGAACCAGTCGATCACGCGCTCCTGGGGCTGGACGTCGAGCAGGCGCAGCGCCTTGCCCACCAGCGCCCGGTTGATGTGCGGATTGACCTGGGTGAAATCGGTGGGCTTGAACGGCATCGTGACGCCGAACTCCGGCAGGCGGTACGCCAGCGGCGTTCCGCCCTCTTCGAGCAGTTTCACCGTATCCGGACCCTTGGGCTGAAGCCACCACTGGACGCCTTCGTTCTTTTCAGCAAAGGCCTTCAAACGGTCGATATCGGCACGCGAGAGCGGCTCCAGGTGGCGCAGCACCAGCGCGATGGTGCCCAGGCGCGTGGAGTCGGGCGCGTCGCCGCAGGCTAGTTCGATCTGCGGGCAGGTGTCGCGCGCGTCCATGGAGCCGATCAGCTCGCGCAGCGGCATCAACATCTCGCTGACCTGCTTCGGCAGTACCGGACAGACCTGCATGTCGGCCAGGTAACGGCTCTTGCGCTCGTGGAAGCCGATCAGCACCGTGCCCTTCTTGGCCACATGACGCACCGAGAGGCGCGCGCGATAGCGGTAGTGCCAGGCCGGCCCTTCCAGCGGCCGCAGCAGGTTCTCGGGCTTGACCTTGCCGAGGTGCCAGAGGTTGTCCTCCAGCGCACGCTGCTTCACGGCCACCTGGGCAGCCGGGTCCAGGTGCTGCATCTTGCAGCCGCCGCAGGCGCCCGTGTGCAGCCCGAAGTGCGGGCAGCCCGGACGCACGCGCTGCGACGATTCGCGGCGGATGGCCGTGACCGTGCCCTGCTCCCAGTTGTTCTTGCGACGATGCACGTTGAATCGCACTTCCTCGAAAGGCAGCGCGCCTTCAATGAACACGACCATGCCGTCGGCCTTGTGCGCCACGCCCTGCGCGTCGAGGTCGAGCGACTCGACCTTCAGCCATTCTTCGCCTGGATTCGCGGGGACTTTCTTTTCTTCGATGGATTCCGTCATCCCCCGATTGTCTCAGCGTGGCCGGAAGGCCCTAGAACAGCGCGTCGCGTCCCACGCCCGAGCGAGCCAACTGCCGCCGCATCTTGGCCAGCGCCTCGTTCTGGATCTGCCGCACACGCTCTCGCGTGAGCCCCAGGCGCACGCTCAGCACCTCCAGCGTCTCGGGCTCGCGGTCGTGCAGGCCGTAGCGCCCCTCCAGCACCTCGCGCTCGCGTGCGTCGAGGGCGTGCACCCACTGGTCGAGCAGGCGCTCGACCTCCCGCGTGTGCGCCACGTCGGTCGGACTGCCCTGCTCGTCCTCGGACGCGACGGTATCGGCCAATGTGAAGCCTTCATCCCCCCGGGAGTCGCCCGCATCCAGCGAGCGCGGGGCTTCCGACAGGGCAAGGAGTTCTGCCACGGATTGCACATCGCGCCCGAGCAGCGCGGCGATGTCCTCCACCCGCACGCCGTCCGGCCGGTGCGCCAGAAATTCAGCATCGCCCTCGAGCGTACGGCGAGCCTTCAGCACCTGCTGCAGTTCGCGCACCACGTGCACCGGCAACCGGATCGCGCGCGCCTGCGTCATGACCGCGCGCTCCACCGACTGGCGGATCCACCAGGTCGCATACGTCGAAAAGCGGAAACCGCGCTCGGGCTCGAACTTGGTGATGGCGTGCATCAGGCCCAGATTGCCCTCCTCGATGAGATCGGACAGTGGCACGCCCCGTCCCAGATAGCCCTTGGCGATGTTGACCACCAGCCGCAGGTTGTGCTCGATCATCGACTGCCGCGCGGCGAAGTCGCCTGCGCGCGCGGCGCATGCGGTGTCGTACTCCTGCGCGGGCGTGAAGAGCTCGGTGCGCCTGACCTGGCGCAGGTAGATGGTCAGGGCATCCGCACCTTCGCCGCCGACCAGTTCGCCGACAGCGCCGTTGGCAGGCGCAACGATGTCCGCCGATGGGTCTACGGGGTCTGGGTCTTCTTCGGAAGTGTTCCCGCGCTGCTCTCCGGCGAACTTCCGATTTCCGTTGCCGGGAGACAAGCGGCTGCCGCTACCCGCCGACCCGCGCACAGGCAACTGCGTGCGGCGGGGGCGGGAGGCGGCCATGGCATCACCTGCTGGGCAGGTAGCGAGAGGGATCGACGGGCTTGCCCTGGCGGCGGATCTCGAAATGCAGCTTCACGCGATCGGCATCGCTGTTGCCCATCTCGGCGATCTTCTGGCCCTTCTGGACCGACTGGTCTTCCTTCACGAGCAGCGTCTGGTTGTGCGCATATGCCGTGAGGTAGGTGTTGTTGTGCTTCAGGATGATCAGGTTGCCGTAGCCGCGCAGGCCCGCGCCCGCATAGACAACACGCCCGTCGGCTGCGGCCAGCACCGGATCGCCAGCCTTGCCGGCGATGTCGTAGCCCTTGTTCTTCGCTTCGTCGAAGCCGGCGATCAGCGTGCCGCTCGCAGGCCAGATCCAGCCCACGTCCTCGTCACCCGAACCGCCGCTGGAAGGGCTTGCCGGCGAAGCAGTGACTGGCGCCGGCGACTTGGCCGCGCCGCTGGACGGCGTCGAGGGCACCACCGCCGGTTGCGGCGGCACCGCCTTCGTGACCGCGCCATCGGAAGAAGTTGCCGGCGCTGCTGCGACCGCGGTGCCGGTGGGCGGAATCACGCGCAGCACCTGGCCGACTTCGATCAGGTCGGGGTTCTCGATGTTGTTCCAGCGGACGATGTCCTGCCAGCGCTGGCCGGTATCGGCGCCGATGCGGCGGATCGTGTCGCCCGGACGGACTGCGTAGTAGCCGGGCTTGCCGTAGTTTTCGATGCCGGGAAGCGGCTTGCCGTTGGCGTCGGTGGTGATGGGAGGCCCGCCGGGCACCGTGGCGGCCGGTGCGCGCGTCATCGTGCCGCGGTCTTCGACTGGTGCCGGCCCGCGAGGTGTGGAACAGCCCGCGATCACCAGCACAAAGGCCAACGTGACGCCAGCGAACCAACTCCGATTGCCAAAACCCTGCATTTGTTATTCCTTCAAGCGATTCCGGATTTTAGGGGGACAAAGTGAACGGCCTCAAGAATGAGCCGCTCCAGTCCGCGGGGGGTCTTGTCGATGACGACGAGGGTCTGTCCGCCCTTCGCGGAATGCGTTGGCGCCACGATGCGGCCGCCCACGGCAAGCTGTTCGATCCATGCCTCGGGCACCGCCTCGCCGCCCGCAGCCGCGATGATGCCGGCATAGGGCGCGCCCTTGGCGTAGCCGATCATCCCGTCGCCCAATATCAGGTGCACGGTGGCGAGCCGGAAGTGCCGCAGATTGGCACGCGCCCGCTCGTGCAGACCGCGCAGGCGCTCGATGCTGTAGACCTCGGTCGCCACATGGTTCAGCACCGCGGCCTGGTAGCCGCAGCCCGTGCCGATCTCGAGCACCCTGCCGAGCTTGCCATCGGGCTTTCCGGCAAGCGCGGGAGCGCCCATCAGCAGCTCGATCATTCGGGCCACCACGTTGGGCTTGGAGATGGTCTGTCCCAGGCCGATCGGCAGGCTGGTGTCTTCGTAGGCCTGATTGACCAGCGCGCTGTCGACGAAGCGATGGCGCTCCACGGCGCCCATCGCGCGCAGCACGCGCGCATCGGAAATGCCCTGCGCCGCGAGCTTCTGCACCATGCGCGCGCGCACGGCGTCGGACGCCATCGAGGGCGTGGACGGCACCACGGGCCTGACCGGCGCGGCGGGCATGCGCCCTCGCGTGGCGGCCGAAGCGGTGGGTGTCAGGCGGACGGGGAAACTGGGCCGCTGCGTGGCCATGTCAGTTGCCGAGACGGGCCACCGTCTCGCGCCATTGACCAAGATTGGCGTGGTCGGTCAGGTCGATCTGCAGCGGCGTCAGCGCGATGTGGCCGGCCGCGGTGGCATGGAAGTCGGTGCCTTCGCCGCTGTCCTTGGCACCGCCGGCACCGGCGATCCAGTACATGGTCTCGCCGCGCGGGCTGTCCTGCGTGATCACCTTCTCAGCCGCGTGGCGCCGGCCGAGGCGGCAGACCTTGACGGGCTTCAGCTCGTCGAAAGGCAGGTTCGGCACGTTCACGTTGAGCAGGAACGCGCCGCCTTCGTGCATGCGCTCGCGCTCGATCTGCTGGACCAGACGCCGCGCGACCTGGGCCGCCGCATCCACATGGGCCCAGCCCTTTTCGATCTGCGAGAACGCGATGGCCGGAATGCCGAAGAGGTAGGCCTCCATCGCGGCGCCCACGGTGCCTGAATAGATGGTGTCGTCGCCCATGTTGGCGCCGTTGTTGATGCCTGAAACCACAAGGTCGGGCCGATAGTCGAGCAGGCCCTTGAGCGCGATGTGCACGCAATCGGCCGGAGTACCGGTCACGTAGCGAAAGCCGTTGTGCGCCTCGCGCACGTACAGCGGCGCTGCCAGCGTCAGCGCGTTCGACTTGGCGCTGTTGTTGTGTTCGGGTGCGACCACCTCGACTTCGGCAATGTCCTTGAGCGCGTCGTGCAGAGCGACGATGCCCGGCGCCTGGAAGCCGTCGTCATTGGAAATAAGTATCTTCATGGTGCTTCTGGATGCACCGGATTGTAGGCTTCGGGTGCGTCGCAGCAGGGACAAGCCCGCCCCGCCTCGGCCCCTATCATGCCCGCAGTCATTGCCCCAACATTACTTGTCTGAAGGAGACCCCTGGCATGCACGCATGGCTTTGCGAAAACCCCGTCGGCGTCGACGCGCTGACCTGGAAGGAACTGCCCACCCCCACTCCGGGCCCGGGCCAGGTGCTCATCGAGATCAAGGCGGCGAGCCTGAACTTCCCAGACCTGCTGATCGTGCAGAACAAGTACCAGATGAAGCCGCCGCTGCCCTTCGTTCCGGGCTCCGAGTACGCGGGCGTCATCCAGGCAGTGGGCGAAGGCATCACGCACCTGAAGGTCGGGCAGAACGTGGCGTGCCTTTCCGGCACGGGCGGCTTCGCCACCCACACGCTGGCGCCCGCGGCGCTGTGCATGCCGCTGCCCGAAGGCTTCAGCCATGTCGACGCGGCCGCGTTCATCATGATCTACGCCACCTCCTGGCACGCCCTGATGGACCGGGCTCAACTGAAGGCCGGCGAAACCGTGCTGGTGCTCGGCGCTGCAGGCGGCGTGGGCACCGCGGCCATCCAGATCGCGAAAGCGGCCGGCGCCAAGGTGATCGCAGCCGCTTCCACCGACGAGAAATGCGAACTCTGCCGCTCCATCGGCGCCGACGCGACGATCAACTACACGACGCACGCGCTGCCCAACGGTTTTCGCGACGCCATCAAGGCCGCGACCGACGGCAAAGGACCGGATGTCATTTACGACCCGGTCGGCGGCGATTTCGCGGAGCCGGCCTTTCGCTCCATCGGATGGCGCGGCCGTTATTTGGTCGTCGGTTTTGCGTCGGGTCCGATCCCCTCGCTTCCATTGAATCTGACGCTGCTCAAAGGCGCCTCGCTGGTCGGCGTGTTCTGGGGCGATTTCGCCAAGCGCGAGCCCCAGGCCAATGCGCAGATGATGGCCGAATTGGCTCAGTGGTACGGCCAGGGAAAGATCAAGCCGGTCATCGACAGCACGATGCCCATGGCGGAATTGAAGGCCGCTTACGCTCACATGGGCTCGCGCGGAGTCAAAGGAAAACTGGTGATGGTGAACTGAGCACGCTGCTCGGCCACACAATAAAAAAGCCCGCTCATGCGGGCTTTTTTATTGGGCATCTGCCCAGCGAAAACGAGGCGGGTTACTTGATCTCGTAATCGGAAAGCGACTTGCCCGCAGCCAATGCCTCGGTCACCCAGCGCGGCTTGCGGCCACGGCCGCCAGACCAGGTTTCGCCCGTCGGGCTGCGATATTTGGCGGCTGCTTTTGCCGGAGCGGCGCTGGCGCCGCGCTTGACGGAAGCTGCACGACCGGTCAGTTTGAGGTCGGAGGCAGTCAAACCATATTCCGCGATCTTGCGGCGGACCTCTTCGATCACGCCAGAGCGTTCCTGGTTGCGCAGGTCTTCGGCCTGCTTGCGCAATTGCGCAATCTGCTCGTCGTGCTTCTTGATCTGGGAATTGATATCGGCGAGGGTCGAAGCCATTCTTGGACTCCAGAAAATTGAAAACGGGGCGATTTTAATTCAGTTTACATTTGGCACAAGTGCCCCGGCAGCCGAAAAAAACGACGGGACATTGCATTAATGCAACAACTGGCAACGTAAAGCGAGATGCCAAGAGGCGATCAGTTATGTAGAGACGGGGGGAGAAAAAGAGGCCTCAGCCTGAAGATCGCAGCGCGTGCGATGGCTGAAAATGACAACGCCGGGACAAACCCGGCGTTTTTTGTTCCTTTGAATGTGCTATTGAGCAATAGCACAAAGGAGATATTTTGGGGTGGCTGATGGGACTCGAACCCACGACGACCAGAATCACAATCTGGGACTCTACCAGCTGAGCTACAGCCACCGAAGAGCCTACGATTATAGCGTTAAAACTCGGCGTTTCGGCGAAAACAATCTTGAGAGGGCTCAAAAGCCACATTTCATCCCGCTACCGCCGACCTGCCCGGCGTCGCAGCGTCGGGAATGCTGACCGAGCCGTCGGACCTTTCGTAGGTGCCGACAAGCAGGCCGCTCGCCAGCGCATCCTCGCGCAGGGCATCCACGATCTCGTCTCTTCCGGGACTTTCGGAAAACGCAGCAGGTTCGCCTCCAAGCGCGAACAACTGGAACGCGTACCGGTGAACGCCGTGCCCAGGCGGCGGATCGGGCGGCAGCCACGCCGCCTGCAGGGCGGAGTTGCGTCCCACGTGCGTCCCGGGCGCGCCTTCGTTGTCCTGGCTCGGCAAGGCCCCTTCTGCAAGCGCGCCGTTTTCCGGCGCCAGATCCACCACGATGGCGTGCACCAACGGGTTCGGCGTGGGCGAGTCGGCATCTTCCACGATCAGCACCAGCGATGACGCCCCCGGCGGGAGGCCACTCCATTGAAGCGGTGGAGATACCCCTTCGCCGTCGGCGGTACAACGCTGCGGCAAGGGCGCATGGTCGGCGAAGGCCATGCTCGCGAGTTCGATCGAACCCATCCCCTCGCGCATGCCCAGCGCGTTGAAGACGATGTTGTCCAAGCCAGCGCGCACGCCCTGCAGCGCCTGGCCGATGACTTCAGGCAGTTTTTCCAGCATCCATAGGGTGTACTGCCACGCCGGGAGCGAACATGTAGGACGCCACGCAGCACCTGCGTCGCGAGCCCCGGCATAAATTCTCGGGCGCTCGGCTCGATGTGCCGCAGCGCCCCCGGCGCACGCACCGCTCCGCTATCATGAATGCGCCCCGCGCGGACGGGCCTCGGCTCAGCGCCAGTTCCCCTTCACCACTCCAAAGGAATATCTTCATGAGCATCGTCTGGACTATCCTGATCGGGTTTGTCGTGGGCCTCGTGGCACGGGCAGTCAAGCCGGGCGACGACTCCGCCGGTTTCATCGTCACGACCATCATCGGCATCGCCGGCTCGCTGATCGTCACGTACGTCGGCCAATCGCTGGGCTGGTACACCGCCGGGCAGGGTGCAGGCTTCATCGCCTCGGTGCTCGGTGCGATCGTGCTGCTCTTCATCTACGGCATGATCAAGCGCAAGAGCTGACCGGCCGGCGCAAAAAAAGAGCAGCAAGGAGACAAGGCCGTGCCGGCTCGCGCGCACGGCCTCAGGTGATGCCCCGCAAAGCACGCGCCAAGCATCATGTGTATGTGGTCGAGCTGGATGACCGCGTATGGAACAACGGCCGCTTCAGGCGCGCCAATCCCGACTACCAGCTCGGCAAGCCCTTCGTCTATGTCGGCATGACCGGCCTGGATCCCGACATCCGATTCGACAAGCACAAGGCCGGCATCCAGGCCAACAGCTTCGTGCAGGATTTCGGGCTGCGCCTGCTGCCCGCGCTCTACGAACGCTACAACCCCATGACCTACGAGGACGCGCGCCTCATGGAGGTCGACCTCGGCATCGCGCTGCGCAAGGCCGGCTACGGCGTGTGGCAGGCCTGATACCCAGCCCACCCAACCCGGCGATCGGCCGGCACCTCTTCAGGAATAGGTGACCCAGTCCTCATACGCCGGCCCATCCAGGTGCGGCAGCGTGTTGTAGGTGACGAGCATGTGCCGCTTCGGCGTGAACGCGAACTCGGTCACCGAGGTATTGCGGATGCGCAGGTTGAGTTCGATCGTCGTCTCGGCGCTCGTGCCCAGCACGTGGCCCACTGCGGTGCTGATCGGCCCACCGCTCGACACCACCAGCACCTTCGCGCCGTGGTGCCGGTCGCGCACATGGTCGAGCGCCGTCGTCACGCCCGCCAGAAAGTCGACATAGCTGGGCATGCCCGCCGGCGCGGTCCTGCCCTGCATCCATGCGCTCAAGCCTTCACGCAGCAGCCGGAAATGATGGCGGTACATCTCGGGCGTGTCGGGCTTCTGCAGCTTGCCTTCGTGGATGGTCGCGATGACCGCCTCGCTGTCGTACTCGTTGAGGCCGGGCCAGGGCAGCACGTCGTCGCGCTCCAGCCGAAGCCCCTTGGCGATGCCCTCCCACGTCTGGCGATGGCGCTTCAGCGTACCGGTGATCACGGCATCGAACTTCATGCCACGCTCGCGCCAGTACTCGCCGAGGCGAACGGCCTGCCGATGCCCGAGCTCGCTCAGGTTGTCGTAGTCGGCAGCGCCGAAGCTGGCCTGCCCGTGGCGCACGAGGTAGAGGGTTCCCATGGCCGGAATTCTGGCAAGAAGCGAACGCACGAGTTGTCCCTCGTGTGACCTGCTTACGCGGCCACAGGCACACCGAAATGAAAAAGGCCCGAGCCATCGGCCCGGGCCTTTTCATGTGCGATTTGCGAAAAGGCGATGCGCGTGTCAGCGGCCTGCTGCGACCGGCAGCGTGTCCGCTGGCTTCGGCACGAGGATCTCTGCCTTGTAGCGATCCTTCAGCATGTTGTAGTACGCGGCGTCTTCGGCAGCAGCCACGGACTGGCCCACCTGGGACTGCTCCTGCTTGGCGAGTTCGGCCGGTGGCGGCGTGCGCGGAACGACCTTTGTCACGCGGACCACCGTGTAGCCCTGCGCACCCAGGTCCACGCCCACGAGCGCCGGCAGCTTGGAAGGGTCTGCACGCAGCGCTGCGTCGATGACGGGCAGCGGCTGCGATTGCGCATCGCGGCGCGACACCGTCACAGGCGCACCGAAGGTGGCGCCGTCAGCCTTCGCGGTCCACGCGGCGAGCTTTGCTTCGCCTTCGGTCTTCGCCAGCACCGCGGCGCGTTCCGCGACGAGCTGCGCACGGATCTTGTCCTTCACGTCGGCCAGCGGCACAGGGTGCGCCGGCGAGTACTTCGTCACGCGACCGGACGCCAGCTGGCTGGGACCGACCTCGATGGCCTCGGTGTTCTGCTTGCGCTCGAGCGAGTCGGCCGCGAACAGCGCGTTCAGGAAGTTGCGGTTCGCCAGCGGGCCGGTCGCGCCCGGTGCGGGCGTGCGCGGCACGTTGTCGGCCGTGCGGATCGTGAGCTTCAGCTTGTCGGCGGCCGGCTTGAGGCTGTCGGGCGTCTGGTAGACCGCATCGGTGAAGGTTTCGGCAGCCTTCGCGAATTCCTGCGTGGCCTGCTGCGAGCGCATTTCGTTCTCGATGGTCGCGCGCACCTGCTCGAAGGGCGGAACCACTGCCGGCTTGATGTCGGTCAGGTGGATGATGTGATAGCCGAACTCGGTTTCGACGACACCGCTGATCTCGCCCTTCTTGAGAGCGAACATCGCATCTTCGAAAGGCTTGACCATCGCGCCCCTGGTCACGAAGTCGAGGTCGCCGCCCTTCTCCGCCGAGCCCGGGTCCTGCGAATTCTTGCGTGCCACCTCGGCGAAGGTGTTGGGCGCCTTCTTCACTTCGGCGAGAAGCTGCTCCGCCTTGGCCTTGGCCTTCTCGCGGTCCGCTGCCGGCGCGCTCGCCGGGGCGGTGATCAGGATGTGGCTGGCGCGGCGCTCTTCCTTGGTGCCGAAGCGCGATGCGTTCTGCTCGTAGTAGGTCTTGAGATCGGCCTCGTTCACGACCACGTTCTTCTTCGCCGCATCGAGGTCGAGCACCAGGTACTCGATGCTCGCCTGCTCGGGAGCCTGGAACTGCGCCGTGTGGTCCTTGTAGTAGGTCTCGATGTCGGCATCGCTCACCGTCACCTTGGATGCGAAGGCATCGGGTGCGAAGCGGGCGACCTGGATCTCGCGCGTGTCGTAGAAGGCGTTGATGGTGGTCGCGGCCAGCGCGGGCGGCGTGAAGGCGGTGCTAGAGATGCCCAGCAGCACCTGCTGCGTCGCCATCTCGGCACGCACGGATGCCTCGTACTGCTCGGGCGTGCGGCCGGTCACGCGCTGGAAGGTGTCGCGGTCGAACTTGCCGTCGGGCGTGCGGAAGGTGGCGAGGCCCGGGTCCTGCGCGAAGATGCGCGAGAGGCGCTCTTCGGAGACGGTCATGTTGGCCTTGGCTGCCGCTGCGGCCAGCACGCGGTCGCGCACCATGCGCTCGAGCGTTGCGTAGCGCATGGCATCGGACTCGAGCAGCGTCGGATCGACGTCGGGCGACTGCTGGCGGATGCGGTCCGTCTCGACGCGGTGCTGCTGATCCCACTCGGGCTTCGTGATGTCGTGTCCTTCGATGCGCGCGACCTTCTCGTCGCGACCGAAGCCCTGATAGCGCTCGACGCCGAACAACACGAACGACGGAATGATCAGCAAGAACAAGATGATCATCACGATCTTGTTGTACTTGCGGAAGGTATCAAACATGCTTGAACACTCTTTTTCGACAGCAGTCGGACGGCAATAAAAAAGGCGAACTTGTGGTTCGCCTTTGCATCGGGTGGTGGTGGGTGCTGAGGGGTTCGAACCCCCGACCTACGCCTTGTAAGGGCGCCGCTCTACCAGCTGAGCTAAGCACCCCACCGGGAATACTCTCCGAGTCTAACGCCTCAGTTCAGCGCGTCTTTCAGCGCCTTGCCGGGACGGAACTTCGGGATCTTGGCTGCCTTGATTTTAATCGCGTCGCCGGTGCGGGGATTTCGGCCGGTGCGGGCCGCGCGTTTGCCTACTGCGAAAGTGCCGAAACCGACGAGCGAAACGGAGCCGCCCTTCTTGAGCGTGGTACGAATGGCGCCGATCGTGGATTCGAGCGCGCGGGTCGCAGCAGCTTTGGAAATGTCGGCGTTCTTTGCGATGTGCTCAATCAGTTCGGTCTTGTTCACAAGGGCCCCTTGTAGAAAAAAAGTTGGTCGGCTTCCGTCAGCTGCGACCTGGCCGCAGACGGTGCGACACAAGAACCCGGCAGGCCTGACGCCTCGGCAGCGCGCTGCCAGCGAGGATTACAACCACTGGTCTGCAGGGTGTCAATAAGACACGAGGCCATGCCGAGCAGCGGAGCGCGCGATTTTAGGGGCGTTTCGTGAAGTCCTTTTTCAAAGGCTCTCAAAGCGCATCGGCGATGGCCCGGCCCAGGTCGGAGGTGCTCGCGTTGCCGCCGATGTCGGGTGTGCGCGGCGCTCCGCTTTGGGGCGCGAGCACCTTCTCGATGGTCGAAAGGATGGCGTCGTGCGCCTGCTTGTGGCCCAGGAACTCCAGCATCATCGCGCCGCACCAGATCTGGCCGATCGGGTTGGCGATGCCCTTGCCGGCGATGTCGGGCGCGGAGCCGTGCACCGGTTCGAACAGCGACGGCATGGTGCGGTCGGGATTGAGGTTGGCGCTGGGCGCGATGCCGATGGTGCCGGTGCACGCGGGGCCCAGGTCCGACAGGATGTCGCCGAACAGGTTGCTCGCCACCACCACGTCGAAGAAGTCCGGCCGCTGCACGAAGTGGGCGGTGAGGATGTCGATGTGGAACTTGTCGAGCTTGATGCCGGGATAGTTCTTGCCCATCTCCGCCACGCGCTCGTCCCAGTACGGCATGGTGATGGAGATGCCGTTCGACTTGGTCGCGCTCGTGAGGTGCTTCTTCGGCCGCGACTGCGCAAGCTCGAACGCGAACTTCAGCACCCGGTCGACACCCAGGCGCGACATCACGGTTTCCTGCACCACGATCTCGCGCGGCGTGCCCTGGTACATGCGCCCGCCGATGCTGGAGTATTCGCCCTCGGTGTTCTCGCGCACGATGTACATGTCGATCTCGCCGGGCTCGCGCGGCGTTCCGTCGCGGCGCACCACGGGCGCGATGATGCCGGGCATCAGGCGCGCCGGACGCAGGTTGATGTACTGGTCGAACTCGCGGCGGAACATCAGCAGCGAGCCCCAGAGCGACACGTGGTCCGGGATCTTCTCGGGCCAGCCCACCGCGCCGAAGAAGATGGCGTCATGGCCGCCGATCTGTTCCTTCCAGTCGTCGGGCAGCATCTGGCCGTGCTTCTCGTAGTAGTCCCAGCTCGAGAAGTCGAAGTGGTCGAACTTCAGGTCGATGCCGAACTTGCGCGCCGCGGCGTCGAGCACGCGCAGCCCTTCTGGCACGGTTTCCTTGCCGATGCCGTCGCCGGCGATGACTGCGATTCTGTGGGTGCTCATGGCGTGTCTCCTGCGGGTGCGTGTTGCGAAGGTGGAAGAAGAAGAGAGAAGAAGGCCAGGGCTTCGGCGAGCAGTTCGTCAGGGGCCTCTTCGGGAACATAGTGGCCGCAGGGCAGCGCCCGGCCCGACACCTCGGCGGCGCGCTCGCGCCACAGCGCGAGCACGTCGAAGGCCTTGCCGACCGCGCCATGCTCACCCCACAGCACGCGCAATGGCTGCTCGAGCCGCAGGCCGGCTGCGATGTCGGCGCGGTCGTGCACGAGGTCGATGGTGGCGGATGCGCGGTAGTCCTCGCAGATGGATTCGGCGGTACCCGCGATGGCGGCGCAGCGCTCGTATTCGGCCAGCACCTCGGGCGCGAACGGCGCGAGGCCGGCGTGCCGACCACCCATCACGCTGCGCACGTAGCGCACCGGGTCCGAGGCGATCAGCGCCTCGGGCAGCGGCGGCGGCTGGATCAGGAAGAACCAGTGCCAGTAGGCCTTGGCGAATGCCTCGGAGGTCTGCTCGTACATCGCGAGCGTGGGCGCGATGTCGAGCAGCAGCATGCGCTCGACCGCCCCGGGGTGGTCCATCGCCAGCCGGTGCGCGACGCGGGCGCCGCGGTCGTGCGCGAGGATGCCGAAGCGCTCGAAACCGTGGTGCCGCATCGCGGCGAGCGCGTCGAACGCCATCTCGCGCTTGCTGTAGACGGCATGCTCGGCATCCGCCGCCGGCCGGCCCGAATCGCCGCAGCCGCGCAGGTCGACCGCGACCACGGTGAACCGCTCGGCCAGCGCCGGTGCCACGCGATGCCAGATCGCATGCGTCTGCGGATGACCATGGAGCAGCAGCAAGGGAGCCCCCTGCCCGCCGACGCGTCCGTGGATGCGCACGCCGTCGCGCTCGATGTCGAAGGTGGGAAAGGAAAGAAAGGAAGAAGCCGTCACGGCGACGATTGTGCGTTGCGCCCCTCGCGCCATCAAGCAACAATCGACCAATTCATACTTTCCGATATGGCATGAATCCACCCTCGATGGAAAGAAGCGACCTGGCGCTGGTGCTCGCCATCCGGGACCAGGGCAGCCTCGCGGGCGCGGCTGCCACGCTGGACGTGGTGCCCTCCGTCGTCACCAAGCGGCTGGGCGCGCTCGAAGCGCGGCTGGGCCAGCGCCTGTTCGAGCGCACCACGCGGCGCCTGAGCGCCACGGCCGAAGGCGAGGCGGTCTGCCTGCATGCACGGGCATTGCTCGACGGCTTCGCGGCACTCGAAAGCGAACTCGGCGAGCGGCAGAACGAGTTGACCGGCACGGTCCGGCTGGCCGCCACCTTCGGCTTCGGCCGGCTCTGGCTCGGGCCGGCGCTGGCCGCCTTCCAGGCTCGACACCCGGCGCTGCAGATCGAACTGCTGCTCACCGAGCAGCTGCCCGACCTGGGCGCCGAGGGCTATGACGGCGCGGTCTGGCTCTGGGCCGTGCAGCAACGCCACGCGGCCGACTGGATCTCGCGTCGCATCGCGCGCAACCAGCGCGTACTCGCCGCCTCGCCCGACTACCTGAAACGCCGGGGCACGCCTGCCACCATCGAGGCGCTGTCTTCGCACGACTGCCTGGTCGCGCGCGAGAACGGTGACGCCGGCGGCCAGCGCCAGCATGCCGTCTGGACCTTGCGCCACGTGCGCGACGGCAGCACGGCCCGCGTGCGCGTGCAGGGGCCGCTGGCCAGCAACTCGGGCGAGATGGTGCGCGACTGGTGCATCGCCGGCCACGGCATCATGCTGCGCAGCCTCTGGGACATCGCACCACAGCTCGCAAGCGGCGAACTCGTGCGGCTGCTGCCGCAGTACGCGATGGCGGAAGCCGACATCCACTGGATCGCGCCCTGGCGGCCGAAGACTCCGCGCCGCGTGCGACTGCTGGTCGACCACCTCGTCGAGCAGTTCCGAAGCGAACCCTGGAAGCCGGGCAGGAGCGGAGCGCGCTAGATAGAAGAAGACGGCTCAGCGCCCGCCGCTGCGCACCACCAGGCTCACGCCGGCCGCCGTGAGCCCGATGCCCAGCACCGTCACCAGCGTGATCGGCTCGGAGAACAGCAGCCACGCCATCACGGCCGTGCAGGGCGGCACCAGGTAGAGCAGGCTGGTGACGGCAGTGGCGGTCCCGCGCTGGATCAGCATGTAGAGCAGCGAGCTGCCGCCCAGCGACAGCGCCAGCACCGACCAGGCCATGGCGCCACCCGAATACAGGTTCCAGTGGATGCTGTCCGTCTCCAGCGCCGCGAACGGCAGGGTGACGAGCACGGCAGCCGCCATCTGCACGGCGCTCGCGCTGCGCACGTCGCAGGGCGCGACAAAGCGCTTCTGGTACAGCGTGCCTGCGGTGATCGACAACAGCGCCATCAGCGCGAGCGCCATCGTCTGCCCGCTGACCTCCCCGCCCTGCCCCAGCTTGCGCAGCACCACCAGCACCAGGCCCGCGAAACCCAGCCCCAGCCCGATCCACTGGCGCCCGGTGATGCGCCCGCCGGTGAAGGAAAGCCAGACCGCCGTCAGCACCGGCTGGATGCCGACCAACAGCGCCACCAGCCCCGCACCCATGCCCTCGCGCACCGCGGCCCAGACACCGCCGAGGTAGCCCGCGTGCATCAGGACGCCGGTGACGGCCAGGTGCGCCCACTGGGCCCGCTGCTTCGGCCACTCGACCCGCGCGAGCGCGACCCATGCACCGAAGCAGGCCAGAGACAGCGCGAAGCGCACGGCGAGGAACTTGAGGGGCGGCGCATACGGCATGCCGTAGCGCGCGACGATGAAGCCCGTACTCCAGATCAGCACGAAGACCACGGGCATCGCCCGCAGCCAGCCCGAGCCGCCGGCCGGGGTCGCGGGCGTCATTTGGTTCTGGCCCGGATTTCCGGAATGGCCTTCTGCAGGTAGTACACCATCGACCAGATGGTGAGCACGGCGGAGATCCAGATCAGCCACTGGCCCCAGGCGCCGGTGTCGATCACGCCGAACAGGCGCCCGTCATAGAGCAGGAAGGGAATGGCGACCATCTGCACGGTCGTCTTGACCTTGCCGATCATGTGCACTGCCACGCTCTTGCTGGCGCCGATCTGCGCCATCCATTCGCGCAGCGCCGAGATGGCGATCTCGCGGCCGATGATGATCAGCGCCACGAACACGTCGGCCCGGTTCAGGTGCACCAGCACCAGGAGCGACGCGCACACCAGGAACTTGTCGGCCACCGGATCGAGAAAGGCCCCGAAGGCCGAGGTCTGGTTGAGCCGGCGTGCCAGGAAGCCGTCGAGCCAGTCGGTGGCGGCGAAGACGATGAACATGACCGTGGCGATCAGGTTGCGCATCGGCTCGGCCATCGGAAGGTAGAACACACCGACGATCAAAGGGATCGCGACGATGCGCGTCCAGGTCATGATGGTCGGCAGGGTCCAGAACATCGCTTGATTGTGTCATGGCCGCGGTAACCCCCTGCGGAGGTCGCGCGATCGATCGGTCAGTGCAGCGCCTTGTAGATTTCTTCCGCAAGGTCGGAGGCGATGCCCTCGACCGACGCGATGTCCTCGATGCTCGCCGCCGCCACGCCCCGGATGCCGCCGAAACGCTGGAGCAGGCGCGCGCGCCGCTTGGGCCCGATACCCGGGATGTCTTCGAGCTGGCTGCCGCCCACGCGCACCTTGGCACGCTTGGCCCGCATGCCGGTGATCGCGAAGCGGTGTGCCTCGTCGCGGATCTGGGCCACCAGCATCAGCGCGGCCGAGTCCTTGCCGAGATAGACCTTCTCGCGGCCGTCGGCGAACACCAGTTCCTCGAGGCCGACCTTGCGGCCCTCGCCCTTCTCGACGCCCACGATCAGCGACAGCGGCAGCCCCAGTTCGCCGAACACCTCGCGCGCCATCGACACCTGCCCCTTGCCGCCGTCCACCAGCACCAGGTCGGGCATGCGGGCGGTGCGCGGCTTGGGCGGCGCAGCGCTGCCGTCGCTCTCGGCATCGCCCGGAGGCAGGGCATCGGTCTCGGCGGCCATGGCCTCGGCCAGCTTGCCGTAGCGGCGGTGCAGCACCTGGCGCATGGCGGCATAGTCGTCGCCGGGCGTGATGCCCTCGATGTTGTAGCGGCGGTATTCCTTGTTCTGCATGGCGTGGTGCTCGAACACCACGCAGGAAGCCTGCGTCGCCTCGCCCGCGGTGTGCGAGATGTCGAAGCATTCGATGCGGAAGTTGTCGAGGTCGTCCGCAGCCAGCTCCAGCGCGTCGGCCAGCGCACGGGTGCGCGCCTGCTGCGAACCCTCTTCGGCCAGCAGCCGGGCCAGTTGCAGCTTGGCGTTGGTCTCGGCCATCTCCAGCCAGTGGCGGCGCTGCTCGCGCGGCTGGAACACCGCCGTCACGCGCGAGCCGGCCTGCTGCGAGATGGCCTCGATCAGCTCGCGGCTCACCTGCTCGCTGAGCACCAGCGTGGCGGGAACGGGCACGTCGATGTAGTGCTGGGCGATGAAGGCCTCGAGCACCTGCACCTCGACCGGATCCGCGACGGCGGGCGGCGCGCCCTCCTCGTCGTCGAGCTCGCCGTGATGGATCTGCGCCGCGTCTTCCACGTGCACCGGAAAGTAGGGCCGGTCGCCCAGGTGCCGCCCGCCGCGCACCATCGCGAGGTTCACGCAGGCCTTGCCGCCCTGCACCTTCACCGCCAGGATGTCCACGTCCTTGTCGGACGCGATCTCGATGGACTGCTGGTGCAGCACCCGCGAGATCGCCGACATCTGGTTGCGCAGTTCGGCCGCCTGCTCGAACTCGAGCTTCTCGGCATGCGCCGTCATGCGCTGCTCGAGCTTGGAGAGCACCAGCTGCGTGTCGCCCATCAGGAAGGCCTCGGCGCTGGCAACGTCCTGCGCATAGGCCTCGGGCCCGATGTGACCCACGCAGGGCCCGCTGCAGCGCTTGATCTGGTAGAGCAGGCAGGGCCGCGTGCGGTTGGCATACACCGTGTCCTCGCAGGTGCGCAGGCGAAACACCTTCTGCAGCAGCTGGATCGACTCCTTCACCGCCCAAGCGCTCGGGTACGGCCCGAAGTAGCGGTGCTTCTTGTCGACCGCGCCGCGGTAGTAGGCCAGCCGCGGAAACTGGTGCGACGCGATCTTGAGGTAGGGATAGCTCTTGTCGTCGCGAAACAGGATGTTGTAGCGCGGCTTGAGCGTCTTGATGAGGTTGTTCTCGAGCAGCAGCGCCTCGGCCTCCGAGCGCACCACCGTGGTCTCCATGCGCGCGATCTTCGAGATCATGTGCCCGATGCGCGTACCGCCGTGGTTCTTCTGGAAGTAGTTGGCGACCCGCTTCTTCAGGTTGCGGGCCTTGCCCACGTAGAGCACCGCCCCGGCCGCGTCGAAATAGCGGTAGACACCGGGCAGCTGCGGCAGGGCCGCGACTTCGCTGAGCAGTTGTTCGGAATGCACGTCTGACATGGCGGCTATTGTGGCGCGCGCCATGCGGCCCTGGCGGGCGCCTGCGCGCAAACCCTTGCCCCCCGCGCCGAGCCCTCCAAAGGAGCGGGCGCGGGCTGCGCCCTACTTCGCGAGCTCGCTGACCAGCCGATACAGGAACTCGCGTCCGTCGTACAGGCGCTGGATCTCGATGCGCTCGTCCAGCCCGTGGGAGCGCGCGTCGGAGGGTTCGACGAAGAGGCCGCTCACGCCATACATCGGGATGCCGGCGTTGCGCATGAACCGGCTGTCGGTGGCGCCGGTGCTCATGGCGGGAATGACGGGTACGCCGGGCCACATCTGCTGGGTGATCGACTCCACCGTCTTGACGAGGTCGCCGTTCAGCGGCGAGGCCGGGCTGCGCAGCGGCTTGCCCATGTTGCGCACCACGATCTTGTCGTTGCCCACGGCCTGGGTCAGCTGGCGCTCGACCTCGTCCGGATCGTCGTGCGGCAGGATGCGGCAGTTGACCGTGGCCTTGGCCGACTGCGGCAGCGCGTTCTCGGCGTGGCCGGCCTGCACCATCGTCGCCACGCAGGTGGTGCGGAACTGGGCGTTGTAGGCCGGGTTGGCCGACATGCGCTCGATCACCGACGGGTCGGGGTTGCCGCTGCCCACGGCGCGCATGTCGTCGGCGAGCTGCCCAGTGGCGAAGGGTGCGCTGCGCGCGAAGTAGGTCCTGGTGACGTCGGCGAGCTTCACCGGGAAGCTGTAGTTGCCGAGCCGCTCCAGCGCGGCCGAGAGCGCGTAGATGGGGTTGGTCCTGGTCGGCACCGAGCTGTGACCGCCCACGTCGCGCGCCTCCAGCATGTAGGTGGTGTACATCTTCTCGGCCACCTGCATGCGGTGCAGGTTGGGCTTGCCGCCGCGCAGCTCGCCGCCGCCGCCTTCGTTGATGCCGAACTCGGCCTGCAGCAATTCGGGCTTGTTGTTGATGAGCCAGAAGGCACCGTTGCTCAGCGCGTCGCCGCGCTCCTCGTCGGCGGTCAGCGCGAGGATGACGTCGCGCCTCGGCTTGAAGCCCTCCTGCTTCAGTTGGCCCACCACGGAGACCAGCGCCGCGGCCATGGCCTTGTCGTCGATGGCGCCGCGCGCGGTGAAGTAGCCGCCGGTCTCCTGCAGCTTGAAGGGATCGGTCTTCCAGTCCTCGCGCCGGGCCTCGACCACGTCGATGTGGGCCAGCAGCAGCAGCGGCTTCTTGCTGCCGTCGCCCTTGAAGCGCAGCACGAGGTTGCCCTTCTTGGGGAAGGGCTCGAATATCTGGATGTCGCCGGGAGCGAAACCCGCTTCGATCAGACGCTTCTCCATGGCCCGCGCCGCCGCGGTGTTGTCGCCGACCGAGTGGGTGGTGTTGATCTCGATCAGCTCTTTATAGATGTCGTGGAAACGCTGCTGAGCGGCGTGAGCGACTGCGGCGTCTGCGGCTGCGCCGCGGCGGAGGTCATGCCGCAGATGCCGCAAAGCGCCAGCGAGAAGGCGAGCACGGTCTTGGCGGCACGGAAGGTCTGCATCCTCATGGGTTCTCTCTCTCCGGTGGTTGTCGTCCGGTCAGCATAGCAAGCGCCGCGTGCGAACACGGGCACACTCGCGACCATGCAATCCAGCCAATCGAAGCAGTGGGACATCTTCTGCAAGGTCATCGACAACCACGGAGACCTCGGCGTCTGCTGGCGCCTGGCTCGCCAGTTGGCCGCCCTGGGCGAACGCGTGCGGCTGTGGATCGACGACGCGGCGGCGCTGGGCTGGATGGTGCCCGATGCGCGCACCGGCCACGACGGCGTGGAGGTGATCGACTGGCTGGACGCCGCCTCGCTTCGGGCAGCCGTCACAGGACCGGCGCCCGACGTGCTGGTCGAAGCCTTCGGCTGCGACCCTGCGCCGGAGCTGATCGCCCGTTTTGCCGAGGGGCCGGGCCTGGCTTGGATCAATCTCGAATACCTCTCGGCCGAACCGTATGTCGAGCGGCTGCATGGCCTGCCCTCACCCGTCTTCAAGGGGCCTGGCTCGGGCCTGACGAAGCACTTCTTCTACCCGGGGTTCACGCCCGCCACGGGAGGGCTGCTGAGAGAACCCGACCTGATGGAGCGCAGGACCGCCTTCGACCGCGCTCAGTGGCTGGCGGCCCGGCAGATCCCGTGGCGCGAGGGCGAGCGCCTCGTCTCCCTCTTCTGCTACGAGCCCGCCGCGCTGGCTAACCTGCTGGAGCGGCTCGCCGCGTCCGGCCAACCCACTCGCCTGCTGGTGACGGCGGGCCGCGCCGCGCAGGCGGTCCGGGCCCTGCGGGGAAGCGCGCCGGTGCCGGACGACCGCGGCGCGCTATCAATTTCATACCTGCCCTATCTCACCCAGCCCGACTTCGACCACCTGCTGTGGTCCTGCGACCTGAACTTCGTGCGCGGCGAGGATTCGCTCGTGCGCGCGCTGTGGGCGGGCGCGCCGCTGGTCTGGCAGATCTACCCGCAGGACGACGACGCCCACCACGAGAAGCTGAACGCCTGGCTCGACTGGATCGGCGCCCCGCCCTCCCTGCGGCTTTTTCACCACGCCTGGAACGGCTTCGGCAATGCGCCGCTGCCCGAGCCGGAAATGCAGGGCCCCTGGCTGCAAACCGCCCTGCAGGCGCGCGCCCGGCTGCTCGCGCAGGACGACCTGGTGACCCAACTGCGGGAATTCGTCACCCAAAAAAGCTAAAATAGTGGGCTTTGCGGATTTCGCCCCGGATTTCACCGATCCGGAATGTCTTTCGCTAAACCTGCCGCGGGACATGTACCGCGGGGCCAGCCGACTTGGCAGACGTCCGGACAAGCATCGCGACGACGACCGAACGGCAACCGAAGGCCCCGTGCACCGAGCGGCCAACATCCAGAGACCCTGTTATGAAAATCGCTCAAGAAATCCGCGCCGGCAACGTCATCATGCACGGCAAGGACCCGATGGTCGTCCTCAAGACCGAATACAGCCGCGGCGGCCGCAACTCCGCCACCGTGCGCATGAAGATGAAGAGCCTGATCGCCAACTTCAACACCGAAGTGGTCTTCAAGGCCGACGACAAGATCGACCAGATCGTGCTCGACAAGAAGGAGTGCACCTACTCCTACTTCGCAGACCCGATGTACGTCTGCATGGACACCGAATACAACCAATACGAAGTCGAAGCCGAGAACATGGGCGACGCCCTGAACTACCTCGAAGACGGCATGGCCGTCGAAGTGGTGTTCTACGAAGGCAAGGCCATCTCGGTCGAACTGCCCACCAGCGTCGAGCGCGAAGTCACCTGGACCGAGCCGGCCGTCAAGGGCGACACCTCGGGCAAGGTCATGAAGCCTGCCAAGATCTCCACCGGCTTCGAAGTGCCCGTTCCCCTGTTCGTCTCGCAGGGCGACCGCATCGAAATCGATACGCGCACCGGCGAATACCGCAAGCGCGTCTGAGCGCCGGTCCAACCGGTCGACCACCACCCCGAAAGAGGCTCCGCAAGGAGCCTTTTTCGTTTCCGGCCCATGACGGGCATGATGGTTGCGACACTGCACAATCAACCCGGTCAATCAGTCCGCTTTCCCATGAACAACACGCACAACCTTCACGACAAGCGCCTGGCCGACGCCTGGGCCACGCTCCACGCCCATGCGGACCAGGGCCTCCCGCTCGACCCCGATCCCTCGCGCATCGCCTTCGCCGATCCCGAGTTCCTGCTGCGCCGCGAAACGCGCGGCATCCGCATGCAGCTCGAACTGATGAAGCCCGACATCGAGCAGCGCGCCCACGGCATCGAGAACACGGTGGTGGTCTTCGGCAGCGCGCGCTTCCGCAGCGAGGAAGACGCCTCGGCCATGATCGCGCAGGCCGATCTCAGCGGCGACACGGTTGCGTCCGAGCGCTGGCGCCGGCTGGCGCGCAACTCGCACTACTACGAGAAGGCGCGCGCATTCGGCAAGCTGGTGGCCCAGTACAGCAACGACAAGGAGCCGCAGGACAAGCTCTTCATCTGCACCGGCGGCGGCCCCGGCATCATGCAGGCGGCCAACCGCGGCGCACACGAAGGCGGCGGGCTTTCGGTGGGCCTGGCCATCGCGCTGCCGATGGAAGAGGAAGCCAACCCGTACGTCACGCCCGCTCTGAGCTTCAAGTTCCACTACTTCGCCATCCGCAAGATGCACTTCATGATGCGCGCGAAGGCACTGGTGGCGTTCCCCGGCGGCTTCGGCACGCTGGACGAACTGTTCGAGGTGATCACGCTGGTTCAGACCAAGAAGTCGAAGCCGGTGCCGATCGTGCTCTTCGGCTCCGACTACTGGAAGCGGCTGATCGACTTCGACTTCCTCGTCGACGAAGGCGTGATCTCGCCGGGCGACGTGAAGCTCTTCGAGTACGTCGACGCGCCGGAAGACGCTTGGGGCGCGATCAAGCGCTTCTACAAGCTCTGACCCGTCAGCTCAGTCGGCGCCGTCGTCCTCGGCGGGGTGCAGCGCCTGCTCCAGGAACTTCGTGAGCGCCCGAGCGCGGCGCTTGCGCTCCGCCGCGCTGGTCTGGCCCATCGCGACCGAGTCGTCGGCCACGCCGTGCAGCGCATTGAAGAGGATCACGGCCGTGAGGGCCGGATCTTCCACGTCCCAGAAGCCGGCGCCATCGCCCTGCCTGAGCAGCGCGACCAGCTGCGTGATGACCGCGTTGTCGTTGCGCATGCGGCGGTCTTCGGGCCGGTACTCGTGGAACACCACGTCGTGCAGCGCGACGTTGTCCAGGTAGGTTTCGAGCCCCGTTTCCACCCAGGCCTTCAGGCGCGCGTGGTAGTTGTCGGGCCGATGCCGGTCCATGGCCTCCTGCAGCCGCGCGCAGAAGGTGTCGACGAAGCGCTGCTGCAGCGCGCCGAGCAGCGCCTCCTTCGACGGGAAATACAGATAGAACGTGCCCTTGGCCACCTGCGCACCGGCCGCGATCTCGTCGATGCTGGTGGCGGCGATGCCTTTATCGATGAAGAGGCGCTCGGCGGCATCCATCAGCGCGCCGGCGCGTGTCTCGGGGGCCTTGGTGCGACGGCGCGGCGCGCCTTCTCCTTCGGGGGATGTGGGAGTCGTGCCGGTGCCATCGCTCGTTGCCATCTGCTGCCTCAGGAAACAACCGCCACGGCCGCGCGGGCCGAGCGGATCGCCGCGCGCACGGCGGCCAGGTCGAAACGCAGGCCGCGGGGCTCCATCACGCGCTCGCCGATCCAGACGAGTGCATCGTCGGCATCGGCGAAGGTACTGGCAGGCACGCCGAAGAGTTTCTCGACATTCATCTTGCGCATTTTCTCGTACTGATCGGCGGGCACCACGCTCGCCATGCCCATCATATGGCGGCGGATGTCGGCGCCGCGCTCCTGCAGCCACTGCTTGGCGCTCTGCGCGCTCCCCTCGGGATGGACCAGCGCATCGGCGTCCGCGAACACCCGCAGCGATGCGAAGGGTTCGCCGCGGTCGAGCCAGCGGTTCCAGTCGTCGGTGAAGGCGCGCATGCCCTCGATTGTCTGCAGCCCCGCCGAAACGCTGATGACGAGGGGCCATTGACTGAGTTCGTGATGGATCATGGAAAGCTCCTTGGAAAAAACCGGACGAAGGCGCGTGCGAAGGCGCAACAGCGGCACATGGGCGGCGGGCATGGTGGAACGGCCCTCAGGTCGCGCGCACAGGCAAGGCGGCGGCGCGGGGCCTCACGCTCAGTAGCAGGCCCGCGGCCAGCAGGCCCACGATGCCGGCGCAGGCCACGGCAGCATGGAAGCCGCCGGCCAGCGCTGCAGCCAGAAGGTCGCGAGCAACGGATGCATCGAGCGCACCCAGCGCGCTCAGCTCGTGCCGCCCGACCGCCGCAACCGCTGCCTGCCGGGCGCCGGGCAGGCCTGCCTGCGCCAGCGCATCCGCCAGCAGCGAGGTGGCGCGCGTGCTCATCAGCGTTCCGAGCAGTGCAATGCCAATCAGCATGCCGGCCTGGCGCAGCGCGTTCATCGTGGCCGAGGCCATGCCGGAGCGCTGTGCCGGCACCAGCGCCATCACCGCCGTGCTGGTGGCCGGCACGGCAAGGCCGGTGCCTGCGCCGAGGAACACGAACACAAGAGCCAGGAAGGCGTATGGCGTGCCGGCGGAGAACAGCGTCAGCAGCAGCATCGCGCCGCCGATGAGTCCATAGCCGGCGATCATCAGCGTGTGCACGTCGAAGCGCCTTGCCAGGCGGCCGAACTGCGAGGCGACGATGCCGGTCGCGACGAACTGCGGCACCAGCCGCCAGCCCGTGTCGCTGGGTGACCAGCCCTGCACCTGCTGCAGGAACAACGAGAAGAAGAACAGGCTGGCATAAGCCGAGAACCCGAGCACGAACGAAGAGAAGTTGGCGACCGAGAAGCGCGCGTCGCGGAACAGCCCCAGGGGCAGCAGCGGCCGCGCCACGCGCGCCTCCACCATCAGGAAGAGCGCCAGGCCGATGGCAGCCGCAACCAGCGCGCTCGCCGCCTGCACCGAGCCCCAGCCGTACTCGCCCGCCACGATCAGCCCGTAGGTCAGCGCACCGAGCCACAGCACGCTGAGCACCTGTCCCGCCGGGTCGAGCGCCGCGTGTTCGGGGTGCGACGTCTCGCGGATGCCCCAGAGGCCCAGCCCCACCGTCAGCACGCCGATCGGGATGTTGATGAGGAAGATGCTCTGCCAGCCCGCGTGGTCCACCAGCAAACCGCCGAGCAGCGGCCCGAGGATCAGCGACAGTGCCGTGAAGGAAGACCAGCCGCCGATGACCCGGGCCCGTTCGGCCGGATCCGGAAACGCATGCGCCAGCAGCGACAGCGCACCCGGGATCATCAAAGCACCGGCGACGCCCTGCACCGCCCTCCCCGCCAGCAGCGTCGGCAGGCTCCCGGCCATCGCGCACATCGCCGACCCCAGCGTGAACACGGCCACGCCAGCCAGCCATGCGCGCTTGCGGCCGTAGCGGTCGCCCAGCGGGCCGGCCGACAGCATGAAGGCCGAGAGGCACAGGGCGTAGATGTCGATCACCCACTGCAGGCCGGCGAGGTCGGTGGAAAGCGCGCGCTGCAGCGTGGGCAGCGCGACGTTGACGATGCTCACGTCGAGCGTGGCGATGAAGCTGCCGAGATACACCGCGGCAATCAGCGCGAGGCGGCGGCGCGGATCGGCCGCTGCCTGGGCCCGAAGAGGAGAGTTCATGGACGCCTTCAAGGTCGTTGAAGAAGGCGCCGATACTGACTTCAAGTCAGTAAATTGTCAATCAGATGAGAATTATTCTTATCTGAAACACGGCTTTCACGCTGCCGTCAAACCTTCAGCCCCCAGGTCGCTCTAGCCCCCACCGCCACGACGCCGCCCACCACCCAGAACACGCCGGCGATGCCGATCAGCGCGCCGAGCGAGCCGAACAGCATCGGCATCGCCACGCTCGACGCGTTGATGGTCATTAGCCGAAGCCCCAGCGCCTCGCCGTGTCGGGCGTGCGGCGTGATCTGGTGGAGCATGCTCATCACCATCGGCTGCACCGCGCCCAGCGCGAAGCCGAGCACCACCGAGCAGATGCCCATGGTCCAGGCCGAGTCCAGCAGCGGGTAGACCGCGAAGACCAGCGCCGTGACCGCCGTCGACGCGAGGATCACGTTGCGCTCCGATGCGCGCGAGGCGATCACCGGCAGGATCACGCGGATCGCCGCCGCCGCGATGGCGAAGGCGCCGAGGATCGAGCCGATCACCGAGGCGCTGATGCCCCGGTCGTGGCCCAGGATCGGCAGCACGAAGGCGTGCACGTCCCAGCTCGACGACTGCAGCCAGTTCACGAACAGGAGGCGCCGGAACATCGGCTCGCGCAGCAGGTCCCAGGCGCGCGTCGGCGCGGCACCTGCCACCGGCGGCGCGGGCGGCTGCTCGTGGGCACCCCGCGCGAGCAGCCAGCAAAGAATGGGCAGCGCCGCCATCACGCCGAAGGAGATGCGAAAGGCCAGCATGTCGGCAGGCGCACGGCCCGCATGGTCGATCAGCATCCCCGCCAGGAAGGGCCCGACGAAATTGGCCACGGCCGGCGCGATGGCCAGCCAGCTGAACACGCGCTTGAGCTGCGTCGGGTTGGTGGCCGAGCGGCCCACGTGCCGCTGCAGCGCGATCACCGTCGCGCCGGTGGCGCCGCCGGTCAGCAGCGCCGCAAGGCACATCACCGGGAACACCGGGAAGATCACCACCAGCCCGGCGCCCACGACCGCGGCGACCACCGACAGCCACAACGGCCGCTTGAAGCCATGCCGGTCGGCGAAGCGGCCCGCCGGCAGCGCGAGGAAGACCTGGGTCAGCGCGAACAGCGAGATCAGCACGCCGACCGCGGCTGCGCTGTAGCCCTGTTGAAGCGCCAGCAGCGGCGTGGCGAGCCGCATGCCGGCCATGGTCGCGTGCAGGCACACCTGGGCGCCGATCACACGCAGCAGTTCGGAACCTTTCACGGGGAGTTCTCGCCCTCTTCTTTCTCGTTGTTGTCGGCGTCGGTGCCCGAGGCGGTGGGCGGCAGCAGCGCCTGGGCCTGCGCCTCGGGCAGTGCCTCGACCTTGCGCAGCGCCAGGCGCATCTGCCGTGCGCGCGTGTCGGCCTTGTCGATGGTGTCGGAGGCCTTGGCCACCTGCTCCTTGATGCGGGCGACCCATTCGCCGTAGCGCTCGAATTCGGTCTTGACCGCGCCCAGCACCTTCCAGACCTCGGACGCCTGCCGCTCCAGCGCCAGCGTGCGGAAGCCCATGTGCAGGCTGTTGAGCATCGCCAGCAGGGTGGTCGGGCCGGCCAGCGTCACGCGGTGCTGGCGCTGCAGCGCGTCCATCAGGCCGGGACGGCGCAGCACTTCGGCGTAGAGGCTTTCCACCGGCAGGAACAGGATCGCGAAATCTGTCGTGTGCGGGGCTGCAAGATAGTTGTCGGCGATGGATTTGGCCTCGGTGCGGATGCGCGCCTCCAGTGCCTTCGCCGCGAGCTCGACGCCCGCCGCGTCGGCGCGCTCGTGCGCGTCGATGAGCCGCTCGTAGTCGTCGCGCGGGAACTTGGCATCGATCGGCAGCCATACCGGTGCGCCGTCGTCGCCGCGGCCCGGGAAGCGGATGGCGAAATCCACGCGCTGCCCGCTGCGCGGCTTGGTCTCGACCTGCCTGGCGTACTGGTCGGCCGTGAGCACCTGCTCGAGCAGCGCCTCGAGCTGCACCTCGCCGAACATCCCGCGCGTCTTCACGTTGGTCAGCACGCGCTGCAGGCTGCCGACGCCCACCGCCAGCGTCTGCATCTCGCCCAGGCCCTTGTGCACCTGCTCGAGCCGCTCGGCCACCTGCCTGAAGCTTTCGCCGAGACGCGCCTCCAGCGTGGTCTGCAGTTTCTCGTCGACGGTCTTGCGCATCTCGTCGAGCTTGGCGGCATTGGTCTGCTGCAGCTGCGCGAGCTGCGCCTCCATGGTGGCGCGAACTTCCGAAAGCCGCCGCGCGTTCGATTCGCTCAGCCCCTGCAGCTGGTTGTTGAGCGTGTCGGCCAGCGTCTTCTGCAGCGAGGCGAGCTGCAGCGCGAAGGCGTCGAGCTGCGCGTTCTGCGTGCGCGTGGCCTCGGCGCCCTGCTGCACCAGCGCCTGCTGGAAGGTGGCGAAGGCCTGTGCGGTCTCCTGCCGCGCGCCGCGCGAGCTTTCCGCGATCTCGCGGCGCAGTTCGCGCTCGGTGCGCTCGTTGGCCGCGCCCAGCGTGGCCAGCATGCGAGTCAGGTCGGCGTTGTCGGGCGGAGGCGGCCGGCGCGCGAGCAGCCAGATCACCAGCACGAGCTGGATGAGTGCGAGTACTCCGAGTCCGACAAGGATCAGCGATGGGTCCAAGGTCCGCGTGCGCCCTCTTCTTCTGCTTGCTTAGTTGCCGGCCGCCGGAACCGGCGTCACGGGCGTCAGCGGGCCCTTGCCGCCGAAGTACGCGATCAGGTTGTCCGCCGCCAGATCGGCCATGGCGCGGCGCGTGGGCACGGTGGCGCTGGCGATGTGCGGCGTGAGCACCACGTTGGGCACGGTCAGCAGGTCGGGATGCACCTTGGGCTCGCCCTCGAACACGTCGAGGCCGGCGGCGGCGATGCGCTTCTCGCGCAGCGCGACGGCCAGCGCCGCGTCGTCGACGATGCCGCCGCGCGCGATGTTGACGAGCGTGGCGGTCGGCTTCATCAGCGCGATCTCGGCCGCGCCGATGGTGTGGTGCGACGCCGGCGAGTAAGGCACCACCAGCACCACGTGGTCGGCGGTTTTCAGCAGCTCTTCCTTGCTCAGGTAGCTGGCCTTGCATTCGGCCTCGAGCGCAGCGTCGAGCCTGGAGCGGTTGTGATAGACCACCTTCATGCCGAAGCCGTGCGCGCCGCGCTTGGCGATGCCCTGCCCGATGCGGCCCATGCCGATGATGCCGAGCGTGGAACCGTGGATGTCGGAGCCCGCGAACATGTCGTAGCTCCACTTCTGCCACTTGCCTGCGCGCAGGAAGTGTTCGCTCTCGGCGATGCGGCGCGCCGTGGCCATCAGCAGCGCGAAGCCGAAGTCGGCCGTGGTCTCTGTCAGCACGTCGGGCGCGTTGGTGCCGAGCACGCCGTGCGCGGCCATCGCGTCGACGTCGAAGTTGTTGTAGCCCACCGCCATGTTGGCGCAGATCTTCAGGTCGGGGCAGGCGTCGAGCACCGCGGCGTCGATGCGCTCGCTGCCGGTGGTGAAGGCGCCCTGCTTGCCCTGCAGCTTCGCGATCAGCTGCTCCTTGCTCCAGCTCTCGTCGGCCTGGTTCGACTCGACCTCGAAATGCTGCGACAGGCGCTCGATGGTCTCGGGAAAGATCGCGCGCGCGACCAGGATCTTGGGCTTGCTCATGATTTGTTTGTCTCTCAGCGGAAGAAGAGGAAGGTGGACAGGACGAACAGCGGGACCAGGATGGCGCACGACCACGCCATGTAGCCGAAGAAGCTCGGCATGCGCACGCCGCGGCTCTCGGCGATGGCCTTGACCATGAGGTTCGGCGCGTTGCCGATGTAGGTGTTGGCGCCCATGAACACGGCGCCGGCGGAGATGGCGGCCAGCGTGCCGGCGTAGGTGGTCATGAGCGCCGCCGGGTCGCCGCCCGCCGTGTTGAAGAACACGAGGTAGGTCGGCGCGTTGTCCAGGAAGGAGCTCAGCACGCCCGTCGCCCAGAAGTACATCGCCGGATCGGGCTGGCCGTCGGCACGGGTCACGGCCGAGACGATGGCGCCGAACGGCCCCTGCGTGCCTGCCTTGAGCATCGCGATCACCGGGATGATGGTCAGGAAGATGCCCGCGAAGAGCTTGGCCACCTCGGCCATCGGTCCCCATTCGAACTGGTTGTCGGCATGCACCTTGGGCGAGGTCAGCTTGTACGAGACCACCGCGATCGCGATCAGCCCGACGTCGCGCACCAGCCCCGGCAGGCCGACCTCGGTGCCGAAGACGTCGAAGACCACCGGCGACTTCCAGAAGCCGCTGAGCAGCACGAGCGCAACCACGCCGCCCAGCAGCCAGAAGTTGGCGGCGCCATCGAAGCCGATGCCGCCCGGCGTGTCGGGCGTGGGGTCGACCGGCAGCACGCCTTCCTTGCGGTGGTAGTGGCGGTCGATGAAATAGAACAGCGCCAGCAGCACGGCCAGGATGAAGAGCGTTTCAAACAGGATGTTCTGCGCTGTCCAGAAGAAGCCCACGCCCTTCAGGAAGCCCAGGAACAGCGGCGGATCGCCCAGCGGCGTGAGCGCACCGCCCGCGTTCGACACGATGAAGATGAAGAACACGATCACGTGCACCTTGTGCACGCGGTCATCGTTGGCGCGTATGAGCGGCCGGATCAGCAGCATCGAGGCGCCCGTGGTTCCCATGAAGCTCGCGAGCACCGCGCCGATGGCAAGAATGGCCGTGTTCAGCCCCGGCGCGCCGCGCAGGTTGCCGCGGATGTGGATGCCACCCGCCACGGTGAAGAGGGCGGTCAGCAGGATGATGAACGGGATGTACTCGGCCACCAGCGCATGCACGAGCTGCACGCCGGCGAAGCCCACGCCGAAGTTCGCCGCGAAGGGCAGCAGGAATGCCAGAGCCCAGGCAGCCGACACCTTGCCGTAGTGGTGGTGCCAGAAGGCCGGCGCGAGCAGCGGCAGCAGCGCGATCGACAGCAGGATGCCCGCGAAGGGCACGCCCCACAGCGGCGAGAGGCTGCCGCCGTCGAATTCGGCGGCCGAGGCCAGCGCGGGGGACAGGATCAGCGACGCCAGCGCGGCCGCCTTCGGTCGGATCTTCTTTTTCTGCATGGGGGCCGTACCGTACCAGAGAGGTCAGTACAGCCTTCAGGCCGGGGGTTGTTCGATCTCGAACACCTGGCGCAGGTAGGCCAGGTATTTCTCGTCCTCGCACATGTTCTTGGACGGCGTGTCCGACAGCTTGGCCACCGGCTGGCCGTTGCACTCGATCATCTTGATGACGATCTGCAGCGGCTCGTAGCCCAGGTCGTTGGTGAGGTTGGTGCCGATGCCGAAGGCCAGCTGGCAGCGGCCGCGGAACTGCTGGTAGAGCTCGATGGTGCGCGGCACCGTGAGGCCGTCGCTGAAGATCAGCGTCTTGGTGCGCGGGTCGACCCGGTTGGCGATGTAGTGCGCCAGCATGCGCTCGCCCCAGACGAAGGGGTCGCCGCTGTCGTGGCGGGCGCCGTCGAACAGCTTGCAGAAGTACAGGTCGAAGTCGCGCAGGAAGGCGCTCATGCCGTACACGTCGGACAACGCGATGCCCAGGTCGCCGCGGTACTCGCGGGCCCAGCTCTCGAAGCCGAAGATCTGGCTGTCGCGCAGCCGCGGGCCCAGCGCCTGGCAGGCCTGCAGGTATTCGTGCGCCATGGTGCCCAGCGGGATCATGCCGAGCTTCATGGCGTAGAGCACGTTGCTGGTGCCCGCCAGCTGCGGCAGCCGCGCGCCCGGAGGCGCCTGCAACGGCGGCGAGGTGACGGCGCCCAGCCGCGCGGCCGCCGTGCGCAGCACCTCTTCGTGCCAGTCCTTGGAGAAGCGCCGACGCGTGCCGTAGTCGGCGATCTTCAGGTCGCCGAGGCCAGCTTCCTGCAGCTGGCCCAGCTTGGTCTCGAGGCGGCGGCGGCCTTCCTCGAAGTCGGGCTTCTTCTGCGTGTTGCGGAAATAGACCTCGTTGACGATGGCCAGCACCGGGATCTCGAACAGGATGGTGTGCAGCCACGGCCCCTTGATGCGGATCTCGAGCTCGCCCGAGGGCTGGGGAATGATGTTGATGTACTTCTCGTTGAGCCTGAAGAGCCCGAGGAAGTCGACGAAGTCGCTCTTGATGAAGCGCATGGAGCGCAGGTAGGCCAGCTCGGCATCGCGGAACTGCAGCGAGCACAGCCCGCGCACCTCCTCGCGGATCTGCCCGGCGAACTGCGCCAGGTCGACGCCGGGGTTGCGGCACTTGAAGCGGTACTCGACCCGTGCCCCCGGAAAGTGATGCAGGACCACCTGCATCATCGTGAACTTGTAGAGGTCGGTGTCGAGCAGGCTGTGGATGATCATGGTGCTGTGCGCGTTGTCCCAAACTTTCGGCGGCCGTTCGATTATCACGGGACGCGTCGGCGTCTGCCTACGGGGTCCGAACAGCACGTCCTACCGTCAGGGCGAATCGTTGAAGCCACATTGCTTTCACGGCGGCGGACACAGCCCGCCGGATCAACAGTCCCAAAGGAGATTCGCATGAACAAGGACACCATCGAAGGCAACTGGAAGCAGCTCAAGGGCAAGGTCAAGGAGCAGTGGGGCAAGCTCACCGACGACGACTTCGACGTCATCGCCGGCAAGCGCGACCAGCTGCTCGGCCGCATCCAGGAACGCCACGGCATCAGCCGCGACGAGGCCGAGAAACAGGTCAAGGACTGGGAGTCGCGCGACGGCCGTACGCCCGACTCGCTCTGGTTCGAGCGCTATTGAGCGCCCCCTCCCCTGCTTGCAGCCGAATTCAAATCACCTCGAAGGAGAACTCCCATGAAAAAACACCTTCTCATGCTGGCCCTCGCATCCACCTGCTTCGTGGCCACCCAGGCCAGTGCAATGACCAAGGACGAGTACAAGGTCGCCAAGGAAAAGATCGAAGCCGACTACAAGGTCGCCAAGACCCAGTGCGACACCATGAAGGACAACGCCAAGGATGTCTGCATGAAGGAAGCCAAGGGCAAGGAAAACGTTGCCAAGGCCGAACTCGAGCAGCAGTACAAGCCCAGCGACAGCAACTCCCGCAAGGTCGCCGAGGAAAAGGTGAAGGCCAACTATGAAGTCGCCAAGGAAAAGTGCGACGACCAGAAGGGCGAAGCCAAGACCGCTTGCGAGAAGCAGGCCAAGGCTGACGAAGCTCAAGGCAAGGCCGACATCAAGGCCATGAAGAAGAGCATGTAAGCCCCTTCCAGGCTTGCCAGCAAAGACGGCGCCCTCGGGCGCCGTCTTTCTTTTTTCTCGGGGGGATTCGGCCCGAAGGGCGTCAGGCCTTGAGCGAGTCGACCACCCGCTGCAAGGCTTCGGGCAGCGGCACCGGGCGCTGCGTGGCGCGGTCTACATAGACGTGCACGAAATGGCCCTGCGCCGCGGCGGTGTCGGAGCCTTCGGCAAACAGGGCGATCTCGTAGCGCACGCTCGAGCGGCCCGCCTGGGCGACCCGCACACCTGCTTCCACCGTCTGGGGGAAGGCGACAGGCGCGAAGTAGTTGCACTGGGTCTCCACCACGAAGCCGATGGTCTGGCCATCGTGGATGTCGAGGGCGCCCCGCTCGATCAGCAGGGCATTCACCGCCGTGTCGAACCAGCTGTAGTAGACGACGTTGTTGACGTGGCCGTACATGTCGTTGTCGGCCCAGCGCGTCGGGATGCTGCGGAATGCGCGGTAGCCGCTGCGCGCATGGGGAGTGGGTTTGGTGGTCGGGGCGCTCATCGCGCGGCATTCTGCCAGCGGCCTGCACGGGAAGGCGGAACCTTGGCGACCTTCCGCCAGAGCACAGGGAACACCGCCGAGGCCGGATTTAGAAGCCCCCTTCTAAATTGCTGCATGGCAGCAAAAACCACTTGATCGCGGGAACCAGCTGCCTATACTTGAGGCCATGCTGCACCGCAACATTGACGGCGAGACAGCGCAAAGTGAACCGACCACTCAATCATCCCTTCTGGAGATCCCAAATGGCCCTGACCGCTGACCAAATCCTCGCCGCTCAAAAAGCAAACCTCGAAACCCTCTTCGGCCTGACCACCAAGGCTTTCGAAGGCGTCGAGAAGCTCGTCGAACTGAACGTGACCGCTTCGAAGGCAGCCCTGGCCGAAGCCCAGAACACCGCCCAGGCCGCCCTGAGCGTGAAGGACGCGCAAGAACTGCTGACGCTGCAAGCCAGCCTGTTCCAGCCCCTGGCCGAGAAGACCGCCGCCTACAGCCGTCACCTGTATGACATCGCCCAAGGCACCGGCGCCGAGTTCACCAAGGCCTTCGAAGCCAAGGCGACCGAAGCCCAGCAAGCATTCGTCGGCCTGGTCGACAGCGCTTCCAAGAACGCTCCCGCCGGTTCGGAAACCGCCGTTGCCGTCCTGAAGAGCGCCGTGGCCGCCGCCAACAACGCTTTCGAATCGGTTCAGAAGGCCGTCAAGCAAGCCTCGGACGTCGCCGAAGCCAACTTCAACGCCGTGTCGAGCCAGGCCGTCGCCGCCGCCAAGACCGCCACCGCTTCGCGCAAGCGCTGAGCAATCAAGCGACCGACCACCACCAGTTGTCTCCTTGGGTCCTCACGGATCCAATTCAGGGCCTCATCCTCGGATGAGGCCTTTTTTTATGCCTGTTGCGGCCCGGCGGGGGCCGGTTCCGCGGTGTTCCTGGCCGGTGCTTGGCGTCTTCGATAATGAAAGGCTTATCCCAGGAGACTTTTTATGCAGATCGACGGCAAGGTTTTTATCGTGACCGGTGGCGCTTCGGGCCTCGGCGAAGGTACGGCGCGCATGCTGGCCGCCAACGGCGGCAAGGTGGTGATCGCCGACATGCAGGCTGAAAAGGGCGAAGCCGTCGCCAAGGAGATCGGCGGCGTGTTCGTCAAGTGCGACGTGAGCCAGGAAGCCGACGGCCAGGCCGCCGTGGCGGCCGCCCTCAAGCTCGGCAAGCTGGTCGGCCTGGTGAACTGCGCCGGCATCGCCCCGGCCGAGAAGACCGTGGGCAAGAACGGCCCGCACGCACTGGCCACCTTCAGCAAGACCGTCACGGTCAACCTGATCGGCAGCTTCAACATGATCCGGCTCGCCTCCGACGCCATGGGCAGGAACGAGCCCGAATCCACCGGCGAGCGCGGCGTGCTGATCTCGACCGCTTCCGTGGCTGCCTACGACGGCCAGATCGGCCAGGCCGCCTACAGCGCCTCCAAGGGTGGCGTGGTCGGCATGACCCTGCCGATCGCACGCGACCTCGCTCGCAGCGGCATCCGCAACATGACCATCGCCCCCGGCATCTTCGGCACGCCCATGCTCTTCGGCATGCCGCAGGAAGTGCAGGACGCGCTGGCCGCCAGCGTGCCCTTCCCTTCGCGCCTGGGCACGCCCGAGGACTACGCCAAGCTCGCCAAGCACATCATCGAGAACGACATGCTCAACGGCGAGGTGATCCGCCTGGACGGAGCGATTCGACTGGCTCCCCGCTGAGCCTTCCGGATTCCGGCACCCTGGTGGTGCCGGTGCGGTCCAGGCGCTCGTACTGCGCGATCACCTGGGCCCCCAGCAGCACCAGCGTGGCGGCGATCTCCAGGCTCAGCAGCACCACGATGGCGGTGGTGAGCGAGCCGTAGACCACGTTCACCTGCGACAGCGTCGAGAAGTACCAGATCAGCACCCGCCGCGTGGCCTCCCACAGCAGCGCGGCCGTCACGCCGCCCAGCAGCGCGTGCCGCAGCGACATGCGCCCGGCCGGCATCACGAGGTAGAGCGAGGTCAGCATGAAGATCTCGCCGCCCAGGCCCAGCAGATAAAGCAGCAGCCCCGAGACGCCCGACAGCGACCAGCTGCGCCCCAGCAGGTCGACGCTTTCCTGGCCCACCAGCTGCAGCGCGCCCGACACCAGCGTGACCAGCAGCAGCCCCACGCAGAGGCAGACGATGTAGATGTAGGGCATGGCCACCGACACCAGGAAGTGCCGCTTGTGGTCGGCCTTTCGGTGGTGAAAGATCACCGCCATTGCGCTTTCGAGGACGCTGAAGGCCAGCGAGCTGAAGAAGATCATCGTCACCAGCAGCACCGGCCCCAGCACGTCGCGGTGGTCGAGAAAGCTCGACAGCTCCGCCACGATCGCCTTCGACTGGCCCGGCAGCAGCCATTCGAGATACCGCCCGATGGTGCGCAGCAGCTCGGCCTGCTCGATGACGTGCGACAGCGCGATCACGCTCACGATCAGCAGCGGCACGATGGAAAGCAGCGCGTAGTACGCCACCGCGCCGGCGAGCAGCAGGCCCTGGTTGGCGCGGAACTCCTTGAGGGCTTCCCAGGCGAATCGCAAGGGGTGGCGCAGCAGCGGCGCGGCGTGTTGCAGGGGATTGGGCGTCGTCATGCGTGGATTCCGGTCGCCATTCAGTATGCCGTCCGACCGTGCGGCTTCGGCCGCTTGCGTATGATTTGCCGCTCTTCGCCTACATGACCATCCCCGCTTCATTCATCCAGGAACTCATCGCGCGAGCCGATGTGGTGGAGATCGTCGGCCGCTACGTGCAGCTCAAGAAGGCCGGCGCCAACTTCATGGGGCTGTGCCCCTTCCACGGCGAGAAATCGCCCTCCTTCTCCGTCAGCCCGACCAAGCAGTTCTATCACTGCTTCGGCTGCGGGGCCCATGGCAACGCGATCGGCTTCCTGATGGAGCATGCGGGCATGGGCTTCGTGGAGGCGGTCCACGACCTGGCCGGCCAGTACGGCCTGCAGGTGCCCGAGGACGACGTCTCACCCGCCGAGCGCGCCCGCGCCGCCAGCCAGCGCCAGAAGCAGGCCACCCTGACCGACGTGCTCGAGAAGGCCGGCGAGGCCTACCGCAAGCACCTGCGCAAGGCCCCCGGCGCCATCGAGTACCTGAAGGGCCGGGGCGTCTCCGGCGAGATCGCCAAGCAGTTCGGCATCGGCTATGCGCCTGCGGGCTGGCGCACGCTGGCCAGCGTGTTCCCCGACTATGACGATCCGCTGCTCGCCGAGGCCGGCCTCGTGATCGTCAACAACGAGGAAGGCAAGCTCAGCGAGGAGGAAACCAAGCGCTACGACCGCTTCCGCGACCGCGTGATGTTCCCGATCCGCAACGTGAAGGGCGAATGCATCGGCTTCGGCGGCCGGGTGCTGGGCGACGAGAAGCCCAAGTACCTGAACTCGCCCGAGACGCCGGTGTTCAGCAAGGGCCGCGAGCTCTACGGCCTCTACGAAGCCCGCGCGGCCTTCCGCGACAAGGGCTACGCGCTGGTCACCGAGGGCTACATGGACGTGGTGGCTCTGGCGCAGCTCGGCTTTCCGAACGCAGTGGCCACCCTGGGCACGGCCTGCACGACCGACCACGTGCAGAAGCTCTTCCGCTTCACAGAGTCGGTGGTCTTCAGCTTCGACGGCGACGCCGCTGGGCGCCGCGCCGCGCGCAAGGCGCTCGACGGCGCCCTGCCCTATGCCACCGACGTGCGCAGCATCAAGTTCCTGTTCCTGCCGGCGGAGCACGACCCCGACAGCTTCATCCGCGAGCACGGCGCCGAGGCCTTCGCCCGCTTCGTCAACGAGGCCACGCCGCTGTCGCGCTTCATGATCGAGGCCGCCCGCGAAGGCTGCGACCTGACCACCGCCGAGGGACGCGCCCACATGACGAGCAATGTGCGCCCGCTCTGGAGCGCCATGCCTGACGGCGCACTCAAGCGGCAGCTGCTGGGAGAGATCGCGACGCTGGTTCAGCTCGACGCATCCGCGCTTTCGGAGCTTTGGGCATCCACGCCCGGTCCGCGCAAGGCGGGCGGCGCTCCGGCGCAGCAGCGGCGCCACGACGGGCCCCCGGGCTATGGCGACGCGGGCGGAGACGACTACTACCCCGACATGCCCCCGCCGCAGGACTACGAGCCTGCGCGCTATGAAAGCGATAGCAAGCCCAGGTTTCAGCAGCGCAAGTTCACGGGCAAGGGCGGCAAGCGCTGGGGCGGCAGGTTCGAGGAGCCGATCGAGCCCCTGCGCGGGCGCGGCGCACCGCCGAGCCGTCCCGACGTGGCGGTGCGGCTGCTGCTGTCGAACATGACCCAGTGGGAAGCGCTGTCGCACGAGCTCCATGTGATGCTGTGCGACCTGCCGGGCCAGCACGGCGCCCTCTTCACCTGGCTCGACAGCCAGTTGCACGAACACGGCGTGCAGCCCTGGGCAGCGCTGCGCGAAGGCCTGCGCGGGCTCGAATTCGAGCCGCTGGCCGAGCGGCTGATGTCCGTCGCCGAAGCCGCGCCCGTTCCCGAGGGCGAGGAAGCGCAGCACCAGGCCGACGCGGCACGCGAATTGGCCAGCGTGCTCGACTTCATGCTCGAGGAACTCTTGAAAAAGCAGGAAAGCGAGGCAATTGCTGCTTTCGGGAAGGATCCGGATGCGCCGGAGCGCTTCAGGGCCATCCAGGCGCGGCGGCTCGAATTGCGTGCCAGATTGCGCTCGTCGGGTTCAGAAACTGCTTGAAATTTGCGCAACACGCTATAATGTAGGGCTTCGCAACTGGCGAAATTAGGCAAGAGCGACAGCAGCACCTCCGGGCCGGCCCCCAGCGCAATGCACTCCAACGGTAGATTCCGGCGGAAAGGGCCAATAACCGCAAGGACTGCACACCAAATGTTCGCCCGACATCTTGCCTGTTGAGGAATCACTTCCTCTTTCCCATTTGTTTCCAGTCCGTGCCTGTGCACGGGCTCGGTGGCGCCGTCCGTGCGACGGTGCATCTGTGATTCCGCTTGTCTTTTCTTGTCGTAACGAGGTCGTATGCCCAGTTCAAAGAAGCCTGCTCCTTCACTCGCAAAAAGCGTCGCCACCAAGCCCGCAGCAGAAAAACCGTTGAAAGCCGGCGCGAAACCGGCAACCAAGACGGCCGCCGCCGCATCCAAATCGGCCGCCGCTACGAAAGTGAAAACCGTGCCCACGAAATCGACCTCCCTCGACGATCCCAAGAAGGCAGCCGCTCCGGCCGCCAAGAAGGTCGGCCGCCCGCCCAAGGCCGCCGGCGCCGCCTCGTCCACCACCGGTGCCAAGCGCGGCCGCAAGCCCAAGGCCGACAAGGAAGCCCCCGAGAGCGACGTCGACCTGTCGGACATCGAGGACGACCTGGCGGGTGACGAACCCGCGGTTGCGGCGACCGAAGAGAAGGTCAAGCCGCTTCGCATGAAGATCAGCAAGGCGAAGGAACGCGCCTTGATGAAGGAATTCGGCCTCGACGAGACCGTGCTCTCCGAGGAAGACCTGGCCAAGCGCCGCTCGCGCCTGAAGACCCTGATCACGCTGGGCAAGACCCGCGGCTATCTCACGCACGGCGAAATCTCCGACCACCTGCCCGACAAGCTGGTCGACGCCGAGACCATGGAAGTCGTGGTCACCATGCTCAACGACATGGGCGTGGCCGTGTACGAGCAGACGCCCGACGCCGAGACGCTGCTGCTGAACAACACCGCGCCCACCGCCACCACGGTGGAAGAAGCCGAGGAAGAAGCCGAAGCCGCGCTCTCCACGGTGGACAGCGAATTCGGCCGCACCACCGACCCGGTGCGCATGTACATGCGCGAAATGGGCACGGTCGAGCTGCTGACGCGCGAAGGCGAAATCGAGATCGCCAAGCGCATCGAAGGCGGCCTGATGGCCATGATGGAGGCCATCTCGGCCTCCCCCGCCACCATCGCCGAGATCCTGCGCCTGGCCGGCGAGATCCGTGAAGGCAAGGTCGTCATCTCGACCATCGTCGACGGTTTCTCCAACCCCAACGAGGCCGACGACTACGTGGCCGAGGAAGACTTCGACGAGTTCGACGAGGAAGACGACGACGACGGCAAGGGCGGCTCCAAGGCCCTGACCAAGAAGCTGGAAGAGCTCAAGAACGAGGCCCTCTCGCGCTTCGACCGCATCGCCGAGCTGTTCGAGAAGGTCCACAAGATCTACGACAAGGAAGGCTACGGCACCCCCGCCTACGCCAAGGCCCAGCAGGCCCTGTCGGACGAGCTGATGACCATCCGCTTCACCGCCCGCACCATCGAGAAGCTGTGCGACCTGGTGCGCACGCAGGTGGACGACGTGCGCAAGAAGGAACGCGAACTGCGCCGCATCATCGTGGACAAGTGCGGCTTCCCGCAGGACGAGTTCATCCGCGATTTCAGCGGCTACGACAAGAACGGCAACCGCGTCGCCTCCAACCTGCTGAACCTGAAGTGGGTCGAGAAGCAGGCCGCAGCCGGCAAGCCCTGGAGCGCCGTGCTCGCGCGCAACATCCCGCCGGTCCAGGAACTGCAGCAGAAGCTCGCCGACATCCAGTCGCGCGTGGTGGTGCCGCTTGCCGAGCTGAAGGACATCAACAAGCGCATGAACGAGGGCGAATCGTCCTCGCGCGATGCCAAGAAGGAAATGATCGAGGCCAACCTGCGCCTCGTGATCTCCATCGCCAAGAAGTACACGAACCGCGGCCTGCAGTTCCTCGACCTGATCCAGGAAGGCAACATCGGCCTGATGAAGGCGGTCGACAAGTTCGAATACCGTCGCGGCTACAAATTCTCGACGTATGCGACGTGGTGGATCCGCCAGGCCATCACCCGCTCGATCGCCGACCAGGCGCGCACCATCCGCATCCCGGTGCACATGATCGAGACGATCAACAAGATGAACCGCATCTCGCGCCAGCATCTGCAGGAGTTCGGCTTCGAGCCCGACGCCGGCATCCTGGCCGCGAAGATGGAGATTCCGGAAGACAAGATCCGCAAGATCATGAAGATCGCGAAGGAGCCGATCTCGATGGAAACCCCCATCGGCGACGACGACGATTCGCACCTGGGCGACTTCATCGAGGACAGCAGCAACACGGCCCCGATCGAGGCCGCGATGCAGGCCGGCCTGCGCGACGTGGTCAAGGACATCCTCGACTCGCTCACGCCGCGCGAAGCCAAGGTGCTGCGCATGCGCTTCGGCATCGAGATGAGCACGGACCACACGCTGGAAGAAGTCGGCAAGCAGTTCGACGTGACCCGCGAGCGCATCCGCCAGATCGAGGCGAAGGCCCTGCGCAAGCTCAAGCATCCGTCGCGTTCGGACAAGCTGCGCAGCTTTATTGATACGCTCTGATCCGGTCTCCCGGTATTTCCCCGACGAGGAGGCGCCCGCAAGGGCGCTTTCTTTTTTGGTACTCGCAATACCTGCGGTACATGCAATAAGAACAATGGAGCAACCCTGACCATGAATCCCGACGCAGACAAACTCTGGCAGGCCCCGCGCTGGGCGCTTGCCGTGCTGCTGGCCGTGCTGGGCATGCTCGGGCCCTTCTCCATCGACACCTACATACCGGCCTTCTCGGGCATCGCGCGCTCCATCGGCGCGACGCCGGCCGAGATGCAGCAGACGCTCTCGGCCTACCTCTTCGGCTTCGCGTTCATGAACCTGTTCCACGGTGCGCTGTCCGACAGCTTCGGCCGCCGCCCGGTGGTGCTTTGGGGCCTGGCGGTGTTCACGCTGGCGTCGCTGGGCTGCGCGCTCTCGCAGAACATCACGCAGCTGGTGCTATTCCGCGGGCTGCAGGGCCTGTCGACCGGCGCGGGCATCGTGGTCTCGCGCGCGGTGATCCGCGACATGTTCCCGCCGGCCGAGGCGCAGCGGGTGATGAGCCAGGTCACGATCTACTTCGGCGTCGCGCCGGCCATCGCGCCCATCGTGGGCGGCTTCCTCTTCGTGCATGCGGGCTGGCACGCTGTGTTCTGGTTCCTGGTGGCGGTGGGCGTGGTGCTGTTCGCGGCCAACTACAAGCTGCTGCCCGAGACGCTGCACAAGGACCACCGCCAGCCCTTCCAGGTGCGGCACCTGATGCGCGGCTACTGGAGCCTGTGCTCCGACCCGCGCTTTCTGCTGCTGGCCTTCGCCAGCGGCGTGCCCTTCAACGGCATGTTCCTCTACGTGCTGGCCGCGCCGGCCTTCCTGGGCGACCACCTCGCGCTGCAGCCGCAGCAGTTCTTCTGGTTCTTCCTGCTGACCATCGGGGGCATCATGCTCGGCGCACGCGCCAGCGGGCGCATGGCCGGCAAGGTGGCGCCCAAGCGGCAGATCCGCGACGGCTTCGTCATCATGCTGGCCACCTCGGTGGTCAACGTGGTGGCCAACACCTTCTTCCAGGCGCACGTGGCCTGGGCGCTGTGGCCGCTGGCGGTGTTCGCCTTCGGATGGGCGCTGATGGTGCCGGTGGTCACGCTGCTGGTGCTCGACCTGCACCCCGAGCGCCGCGGCATGGCCTCGTCGCTGCAGGCGGTGATCGGCTCCACAGCCAACGGCATCGTGGCCGGCGCGGTGGCGCCGCTGGTGATGCATTCCACGCTCGCGCTGGCGCTGACCTCCATGGGCATGCTGGGCATCGGCCTCGTCGCCTGGGTGTGGCTCCACGGGCGCTGGCCCGACATCGGGCGGAAGGTGGCGCACGAGGGCTGAGGGCGAGCATGCGCCTCGAGGCCCTCCTCACCCACGCGCGGGCCTGGCTGCCGGGCCGCACCACCGTCGATGCGCGCGAGCGGCTGCGCGCCGTCGTGGGCGCGGGCATCGGCCTGCTGCTCGCCGCACTGCTGTCGCACTGGCTGGCCGGCCCCCTGCATGCATCGGTCTGGCTGATCGCGCCGCTGGGCGCGAGCGCGGTGCTGGTGTTCGCGGTGCCGGCGAGTCCGCTGGCGCAGCCCTGGCCGGTGATCGGCGGCAACACGCTGTCGGCGGTGGTGGGCATCGCGGCGGCCAACTGGATTCCGAGCCCCGAGCTCGCCGCCGCCGTCGCCGTGGCGGGCGCCATCGGCCTGATGTTCAGCGCGCGCTGCCTGCACCCGCCCGGCGGCGCCGCGGCGCTGCTTGCGGTGCTGACGCACACCACGCATTTCTCGTCGGCGCTCTTCCCCTTCTTCACCAACTCGCTGCTGCTGGTGCTGGCGGGCGTGGTCTACAACACGCTGACCGGGCGGCGCTATCCGCACGTGCAGGTGGCGGCGCGCCCGCCGGGCCCGGATGCGCGCTTCAGCCAGGCCGACATCGACGCCGTGCTCGGGCGCTACAACCAGGTGCTCGACATCAGCCGCGACGATCTCGAATCGCTGATCCGCGAGACCGAGCTGGAGTCGTACAAGCGCCGCCTGGGGACGCTGAGCTGCGCCGACATCATGTCGAAGCAGCCCGTCTCGGTGGAGTTCGGCACGCCGCTGCAGGAAGCCTGGGCGCTGATGCACGAGCGCCGCATCAAGGCCCTGCCCGTCACCGACCGCACGCGCCGCGTGGTGGGCATCGTCACGCAGGCCGACTTCTTCCGCCAGCTCGACCTGCAGCACCACGAAGGCATCGCGGCCAGGCTGCGCGACCTGATCCGCGCGACGCGCACCGTGATGTCGAGCAAGCCCGAGGTGGTGGGCCAGATCATGACGCGCCAGGTGCGCGTGGCCAGCGCCGACCGGCCGGTGGTCGACCTGGTGCCGCTCTTCTCCGAGGGTGGGCACCACCACATTCCCATCATCGACGACGAGAAGCGGCTGGCCGGGATGATCACCCAGTCGGATTTCGTGCGCGCCCTCTACCGCGCAGTGGCGCCGACGTAGAACCGACCTGCATTTCTCCCTCCCCTCCGGGGGAGGGCCGGGGTGTGGCACGACGGCCGTCACGACAACACGGCACCTCATCGAAGCGAACGCCGCCTGCCCCCATCCCAGCCTTCCCCCGAAAGGGGAAGGAGCAAATCCCTCATTCCAGGACGACGTTCGCCTTCTTCACCAGCGCCGCATAGCGTGCGGCCTCGCTGCGGAAGTAGCTCCCAGCCTGCTCCGATGTCGTCGGCCTGACGACGTTGCCCTGCTTGTCCATCGCCTCGCGCACCTCGGCGCTGTTGAACGCGGCGACCACCGCGTCGTGCACGCGCAGCACATCCGCCGGCTGCATCTTCGCCGGGCCGATCACCGCGAACCAGCCTTCCACCGCGTAGTTGGGCAGGCCCTGCTCGGCGATGGTGGGAATGTCGGGCGCGGCCGGCGAGCGCTGGGCGCTGCACAGGCCGATGGCGCGCAGCGCGCCGCTCTTGATGTGCTGCTGCACCGCCGGCAGCGCCACCACGCCCAGCTCGACCTGCCCTCCGATCATGTCGGTCATCATTGGCCCGGTGCCCTTGTACGGGATGTGCCGCGCCTTCACGCCGGCCTCGTCCATGAACATCTCGCCTGCGAGGTGGATGATGGTGCCGTTGCCCGAGGAGGCGTAGTTGTAGGCGCCCGGCTTCGCGCGAAGCAGCGCGACCAGCTCGGGCACGTTCTTCGCCGGCAGCTTCGGGTTGGCCAGCAGCACCAGCGGCGTCGCACCCACCACGCTGATCGGCGTGATGTCGTTGATCGCGTCGAAGGGCATCTTCCTGAACACCGCCGGGTTGATGACGTGGTTGTTCGACACCATGCCCAGCGTGAGCCCGTCCGGCGCCGCCTTGACGATGGCCGCCGCGCCGGTGATGCCGCCCGCGCCCGGCAGGTTGTCGATCACCACCGGCTGGCCGAAGGCCTTGCCCAGCGCGGGCGCTGCGGCGCGCGCGATGGTGTCCACGCCCGAGCCGGCGCTGATCGGCAGGATCAGGCGGATGGGCTTGTCCGAGCCCTGCGCGAGCGCTGGGCATGCGGCCACCGCTGCGGCGCTGGCGCCGAGGCCGAGCAGCGCGCGGCGGTTCATCTTCAGGGAAGTCTTCAGGGAAGGCGTGTCGTTCGTCGTCATGGTCTTGTCTCTCTTCTTTATGGTTGAGGAGGCGCCTCGTTCAGGCCACCGCCGATTCGGCTCGCATCGCATCGACCTGCTCGGGTGCATAGCCCAGTTCCGCCAGCAGCTCGCGGGTGTGTTCGCCCAGCTTCGGCGGATGCAGCCGCACACCCAGCCGCTCGCCGTCCAGCGTGATCGGAAAGAGCGTGGTCTGCGCGATTTCTCCGGCGCGTTCGCCGTCGGGCAGGCGGATGTCGGCGAGGCCGCCCGTGGCCTTGAGATGCGGATCGGCGTAGAGGTCCTCGGGCCGCGTGATCGGCGCGAACGGCAGGCCCTTCGCCTCGAAGATCGCCGACAGCTCCGCCGCCGGGCGCTGCGCGAGGCGCTGGCGCAGGTCGGCCAGCAGCGTGGGGCGCATGCGCACGCGGTCGTTGTTGGTGGCCAGCGCCGGGTCGGCCTTCAGGTCGTCGAAGCCGAGTGCGTCGCAGAAGGTCTTCCACTGCGCGTCGCTCACCGCGGCCAGGAAGATCTGCTCGCCGTCCTTCACTGTGAACACGTCGTACAGCGCCCAGGCCGAGATGCGCTCGGGCATCGGCGCGGCGGCCTGGCCGGTGATGGCGTACTGCAGCATGTGCTGGCCGACCAGGAACACGTTGTTCTCGAACAGCGCGGACTTCACCTCCTGCCCCTTGCCGGTCTGCATGCGCTGCATCAGCGCGGCGATCGCGCCGATGGCGCCGAACATGCCGCCCATGATGTCGTTCACGCTGGTGCCCGCGCGCAGCGGATCGCCCGGGCGCCCGGTCATGTAGGCGAGGCCGCCCATCATCTGCACCACCTCGTCGAGCGCGGTGCGGTGCTCGTAGGGGCCGGGCAGGAAGCCCGCGTGGTCCACGTACACGAGGCGGGGGTTGAGCTTGCCCAGCGCGGCATAACCGAGCCCATACTTGTCCATGGTGCCGGGCTTGAAGTTCTGCGCCACCACGTCGGCGCTCACGCACAGCCGCAGCGCTGCTTCCAGCCCCTGGGGATTGCGCAAGTCGAGCGCGATGCTCTTCTTGTTGCGGTTGAACATCGGGAAGAAGCCCGCGCCCGCGCCCAGCAGGTGCCGCGTGCGGTCGCCGTCGATGGGCTCGACCTTGATCACTTCCGCGCCCAGGTCTGCCAGCACCATGCCGCAGGTCGGCCCCATGACCATGTGCGTGAACTCGACCACACGGATGCCGGCGAGCGGCAGGCGCCTGGCTTGCGTATCGCTCGTGCTCATGCCGCGACGCCTTCCGTGGCCGTGAAAGTCTTCGGAAAACCCGCCCGCCAGACGGTGCCCTGCAGCGTCTCGCCTTCGAGCCAGCCGGCCACGCGCCCGCGCAGGTCGAGCAGCTTCGGCAGGTCGACGCCGGTGGCGACGCCCATGCTCTCGAGCATGAAGACCAGGTCTTCCGTGTCGACGTTGCCGCTGGCGCCGGGCGCGTGCGGGCAGCCGCCGATGCCGGCGAGGCAGGCGTCGAAGCGGGTGATGCCGACTTCGAGCGCGGCGTAGACGTTCGCGAGCCCCATGCCGCGCGTGTCGTGGAAGTGGCCGCACCACAGCCGGTCGCCCGCGATGCGCAGGGCGCGCTCGAACAGGCTGCGCACCATCGCCGGATCGGCGTAGCCCACGGTGTCGGCGAGGCTCACGCGGTCGGCGCCGGCATCGAGCAGCGCCTGCATCAGCCGCAGCACCTCCTCGGGATCGACGTGGCCCTGCAGCGTGCAGCCGAAGGCCGTGCCCACACCGCCGTCGATCAGCGTCTTCGAGCCCGCGGCATCGCGTGCCGCGCGGATGCGGCCGACCTCGGCCACCACCTCGTCGGGCGTCTTGCGCAGGTTGGCCAGGCTGTGCGCATGGCTGGCCGACAGCGGCACCACCATCAGGTCGGCCCCGCCATCGATGGCGCGCTCTGCGCCCTTGAGATTGGGCACCAGCACCGAGGCGAAGAGGCCGGGCAGCGTCTTGGCATAGGCCAGAAGCTCGGCGGTGTCGGCCAGCTGCGGCAGCAGCCGCGCCGGCACGAAGGAGCCGACCTCGATCTCGCGCTGGCCGGCGGCGTGGGCGCCGCGGATCCATTCGAGCTTGTGGTCGGTGGAGAGCACGCGCGCAATGCTCTGGAGGCCGTCGCGCAGGCCCACTTCGCGGACGACCGCGCGCGGCGGCAGGAAGGCGTGAATCAAGTCTTGTCTCCGTGGTGATGCTGGCTATGGCATCGATGGTAGGAGTTCCGATTCGACTCAGAAGGTATATTTTGGAAGCCATCCGATTCCAAAACGGAACACCATGCGAGACCTCGACCTCACCACCCTTCGCCTCTTCGTCGCCGTCTGCGAGACGCGCAGCATCGCGCGCGCCGGCGAGCAGGCCAGCATCGTCGGCTCGGCCATCAGCAAGCGGCTGGCCCAGCTGGAGGAAACCGTGGGCACGCCGCTTCTGCTGCGCAAGCGCCGGGGCGTGGTGCCCACCCCGGCCGGAGAGACGCTGCTGGAGCACGCCCGCGCGATGCTCGGCAGCGTGAACCGCATCGAGCGCGACATGGCCGCCTATGCCGGCGGCGTGCGCGGGCATGTGCGAATCCTGGCCTCGGCCTCGGTCATGGCCGAGTCGCTGGCGGAGGACGTGGCCGACTTCCTGCAGGACCCGGGGCACCGCAACATCCGCGTCGACATGGAAGAGCGCGTGAGCCCCGAGATCGTGCGCGGCATCCGCGAGGGCAGCGCCTCCATCGGCCTGTGCTGGGACGCGGCCGACCTCGAAGGCCTGGAGCGGCGCGACTACCGCTGCGACCACCTCGCCGTGGTGGCCCATCCCTCGCATCCGGTGGCGCAGCGCGAGAGCGTGCGCTTCGAGCAGGTGCTGAGCCACGAATTCGTCGGCATGCCGGCGCTGAGCGCCGTGCAGCTGATGCTCGCGCGGGAGGCGGCGGTGGCCGGCAAGCCGCTGGTGTACCGGGTGCTGGTGTCCAACTTCGACGCCGCCTTGCGGGTGGTGCGCGCAGGGCTGGCGATCAGCGTGGTGCCGGCGGAGGTGGCGCGGCCTTTCGCAGAAGCCTTCGGGCTGCGGCTGATGCCGCTGACGGACGCCTGGGCGCGGCGGCGCTTCGCGATCTGCTTCCGGGGCGACACGGAGCTGTCGCCCTCGGCGCAGCTGCTGGTGGCACATCTGCAGCGGCGGGCCAGGGACTGATTCGATCGAATCCAGAAACTATCCGTTGTCGGTCCTCGGGTTTTTGTTTCGATTCGCGCAACCTAACATTCGAGGCATTCAGCGCTGTCACGCATCCATCCCGAATCGAATCACGCACGGAAAGAACGCCGCCATGCTCCGCAGAACCCTCCTCGCCTCCGCTCTCGCCATCGGTTCCAGCCTCGTCGCACCGCTGACCGCGCAGGCCGCGCAACCGCTCAGGCTCGACGTCTACAACCCCGGCGCGAAGTCGATGTTCCCGGTCTCCTCGGAGATCGTCACCGGCCAGGCCGACGCGGTGCTGATCGACGCCCAGTTCCAGCGCAACGACGCCGAGGCGCTGGTGCAGAAGATCAAGGCCACGGGCAAGAAGCTCACCACGGTCTACATCAGCCACAGCGACCCCGACTACTACTTCGGCCTCGACGTGATCCAGGCCGCCTTCCCCGACGCGAAGATCGTCGCCACGCCGCAGACCGTGGCCGCCATCCAGGCCTCCAAGGACGGCAAGCTCGCGCACTGGGGCCCGATCCTGAAGGACAACGCGCCCAGGGCGCTGGTGGTGCCGCAGCCGCTGGCCGGCGACAGCATCGAGCTCGAGGGCCGCAAGATCCAGGTCGTCGGCCTCGACGGCCCCACGCCCGAGCGCAGCTTCGCGTGGATTCCCTCGCTGAAGGCGGTGGTCGGCGGCATCCCGGTGTCGGCCAACATCCATGTGTGGGTGGCCGACACGCAGACGCCCGAATCGCGCCGCGACTGGATCAAGACACTGGGCCGCATCGAGGCGCTGCATCCGAAGACCGTGGTGCCCGGCCACTACCTGCCCAACGCGAACGGCAGCGCGCCCTACTCGCTCGCGTCGGTGAAGTTCACGCGCGACTACCTCAGGGCCTTCGAGGCCGAAACCGCCAAGGCCAAGGATTCGACCGCGCTCATCGCCGCGATGAAGAAGCGCTACCCGACGCTGCAAGACGTTTCCTCGCTGGAACTCGGCGCGAAGGTGATCAAAGGAGAAATGAAATGGCCGCAATGAACGACGCCCGACACGCAGACGCCACGCTGCACTACATCTTCGATCCGCTGTGCGGCTGGTGCTACGCCGCCGCGCCGCTGGTCGACGCGGCGCGCGAAGTGCCGGGCCTGAAGGTCGAGTTCCACGGCGGCGGCATGATGACCGGCGCGAACCGCCGCTCGATCACGCCGCAGTGGCGCGACTACGTGATGCCGCACGACCACCGCATCGCCGAGATGACCGGCCAGCCCTTCGGCGAACGCTACTTCGAGGGACTGCTGCGCGACACCGGCGCGGTGATGGATTCCGAGCCGCCGACCACCGCCGTCCTCGCTGCCGAGTCGCTGCGCCCCGGTGGCGGGCTGGACATGATCCACAGCCTGCAGCGTGCGCACTACGTCGACGGCCGCCGCATCGCCGACGTGCAGGTGCTGAAGGCGATCGCCGCCGAACTCGGCTTCGAGGCGCAGGCCTTCACATCGGCCTTCGAGCGCCAGTCGGGCGAAGCCACTTCGCGCCACATCGCCGAGAGCCGCCAGTTCCTGCAACGCGCGGGCGGCCAGGGCTTTCCGACCTTCGTGCTCGTGCAGCCCGACGGCAGCGCCGGCCGCGTCGACATCGGCCCATGGCTCGGCCGTGCGGAGGAATGGAGGAAGCAGCTAGCCGCCGTGGCCGAAGCCTCGAAGCCGGCCCCGGCTGCAGCGGACGCGCCGGCGCCGGCCTGCGGCCCCGACGGCTGCGCGATCTGAAGGAGAGGCTCCCGATTACCGCGCCACGCCCAGCAGCCGGTCGAGCACCTGCGGCTGGGAGCGCAGCGAAGCCGCGCTGTCGGTGTGCACGATGGTGCCGTGGTCGAGCACCACCGCCTCGTCGGAGATCGCGAGGATCGCCTGCGGGTGCTGCTCCACGATGATCGCGGCCAGGCCCTCGTCCTGCGTGATGCGGCGGATGGCGCGCAGCAGCTCTTCCACGATGATGGGCGCCAGGCCTTCGAGCGGCTCGTCGAGCAGCAGCAGCCTGGGGTTGAGCACCAGCGCGCGGCCCACGGCCAGCATCTGCTGCTCGCCGCCCGAGAGCTGCGTGCCGAGGTTGGTCTTGCGCTCGGCAAGGCGCGGGAACATCTCGTAGACGCGCTGCGGGTTCCACTTGCCGGGCCGCTCCACCGCCGTGAGGTTCTCGTGCACGGTGAGCGACTCGAAGATGTTGCGCTCCTGCGGCACCCAGCCGATGCCGGCCGCCGCGCGCAGGTGCGGCGCGATCTTGTGCAGTGCCTGCCCGCCCAGCGAGATGCTGCCGCCGTGCTGGCGCGTCGCGCCGGCGAGCGTGTTGATCAGCGTGGTCTTGCCCGTGCCGTTGCGGCCCAGCAGCGCCAGCGTCTGGCCCTCGCCGAGCGTGAAGGCCACGTCGTGCAGCACCACGGCCTCGCCGTAGCCGGCGCTCAGGTTCTCTATTCTCAGCAGCTCAGACATGGGCAGCCTCTCCGTGGCCCAGATAGACCTCTTTCACCTTCGGGTCGTTGGCGATGGTCTCCGGGTCGCCCTCGGTCAGCAGGGTGCCGTTGACCAGCACGGTCATGCGGTCGGCAAAGCTGAACACCAGGTCCATGTCGTGCTCGATCAGCAGCACCGACACGTCGGCCGGCAGCGCGGCCACGGTCTGCAGCAGCTCCTCGCGCTCCCCCGCGGGCACGCCCGCCACCGGCTCGTCGAGCAGCAGCACGCGCGGCTCGCAGGCCAGCGCGATCGCGATCTCGAGCAGCCGGCGCTTGCCGTAGGCCAGGTGCTTCACCTGCTGCTGCGCCACGTCGCTCAGGTGGAACTGCTCCAGCAGCTGCGCCGCGCGCTCGGCGATGGCCTTGCTCGAACCCAGCGGCTTCCACCATTGCGCGCCCGCGCCCTGGTGCTGCGACACCACCAGCGCCAGCGTCTCGAGCGGCGTCATGGAATCGAACAGCTGGTTGATCTGGAAGGTGCGCACCAGCCCGCGCGCCACGCGCTTGTGGGGCGCGAGCCGGGTGATGTCCTCGCCCATCAGCGTGATGCGGCCCTCGGTGGGCGTGAGCACGCCGGTGAGCTGGTTGATCAGCGTGGTCTTGCCCGCGCCGTTGGGGCCGATGAGCGCATGGCGCGCGCCGCGCCTGAGCTCCATCGACACGTTGTTGGTGGCCGTGATGCCGCCGAAGCGCATCACCAGGCCGTGGGTGGAAAGCACGGTGTCGCTCATGCTGTACCGCCCTTCTTGCCGCCTGCGCCGATCCAGGTCCAGGGCTTGAGCAGCCGGTCGCGCCCGACCAGCACCAGCAGCACCAGGATCAGGCCGATCCAGAACATCCAGTACTGCGGCGTCACGGCCGACAGCCAGGTCTGCAGCAACTTGAAGACGATGGCTCCCGCCACGCCGCCATAGAGCCAGCCCACCCCGCCGATGACCAGCATCAGCAGCACGTCGGCCGAGCGGTCGAAGGCCAGCACGTCGAGCGAGGCGAAGCCGGTGGTCTGCGCCAGCAGCGCACCCGCTGCACCGGCAATGCCCGCCGCCACGGTGTAGATCACCACCAGCCGCGACACCACCGGGATGCCGATGGCCATGGCGCGCAGCCGGTTGTCGCGGATGGCCTTCAGCGTGGCGCCGAAGGGTGAATGCACGAGGCGGCGCATCAGCAGGAACAGCACCAGCATCACCGCCAGCGAGTACCAGGCTGCCGTACGGCCGAAGAGGTCGAACTCGAACATTCCGAGCACCGGCCCCATCACCACGCCCTGCAGGCCGTCGGCACCGCCGGTGAGCCAGTCGAGCTTGTTGGCGAGTTCGAGCAGCAGCAGCGCCGTGCCCAGCGTCACCATCAGCCGAGTGAGGTCGCTGCCGCGCAGGATCGTCACGCTCGCCACCATGCCCAGCAGCGCGGACAGCACCGTCGCGAACAAGAGGCCGACGATCGGGTCGGGCATCACCAGCTTGGCGAACAGCGCCGCCGCATACGCGCCGAAGCCGAAGAAGGCGGCGTGGCCCAGCGACACGATGCCGGTGTAGCCCAGGATCAGGTCGAGCGACATCGCGAACAGCGCGACGATGGCGATCTCGTTGACCAGCAGAGAGTGCGAGGGCATCACCAGCGGCAGCGCGAAGGCCGCCGCCCAGACGACGAATTCGAGCGGGCGCCAGCGCGCCTTGCGCAGCAGGGCCGACTGGAAATTCGCAACAGAGTTGAGATCGGTCATTTCAGCCTCCGATCCATGCGTGGGACACCGCGGAACCGGCTTTGCCGGCCCGCTGGTGTTGCCCCCCGCAGGGGGGTTGGCGAAGCGACACGAAGTGCGCGAAGACTGGGGGGAGACTCATTTATCTGCCTCCCTTGCGCGTAAAGAGGCCCTGCGGGCGCCACATCAGGATCAGGATCATCAGCAGGTAGACGGTGAACGCGCCCATCTTCGGAATGAAGTACTTGCCCGCCACGTCGGCGATGCCCAGCAGCAGCGCCGCCGCGAGCGGCCCGGTGATCGACGAGGTGCCGCCGACGGACACCACGATCAGGAAATAGATCATGTACTTGAGCGGGAAGGTCGGATCGAGCCCCAGGATCTCCGCGCCCAGCGCGCCGCCGAGGCCCGCGAGCCCCGAGCCCACTGCGAAGGTCAGCAGGAACACCACGTTCACGTTGATGCCGAGCCCCGCCGCCACGCGCGGATCATCGACCGCTGCACGCAGCCGGCTGCCAAAGCGCGTCTTCGACAGGATCAGCTGCAGCACCACCGTGAGCACCGCGCACACGCCGATGATGAAGAGCCGGTAGTGCCCCATGCCCAGCAGCAGCGCACCGTCGCCGATCTCGGTGCGGCCGCGCAGCCACTCGGGCAGCTGCACGTTCTGCTGCGAGGAGCCCACGAAATAGTCGACCGCCGCCACCGCCATGAAGGCGAGGCCGATGGAGAAGAGCACCTGGTCGAGGTGCGGCTTGCCGTACATCGGCCGGTAGAGCGTTCGCTCCAGCAGCGCGCCGGCCAGCGCGACAACGATGAACGCGAGCGGCAGGCACGCCAGGAACGGCACGCCCAGCTTCTGCATGGCGAACACGGTGAGATAGCCGCCCGCCATGGCGAAGGCGCCGTGCGCGAGGTTGATGAAGTTCATCAGCCCCAGAGTCACGGCCAGCCCGACGGCGAGCACGAACAGCAGCATGCCGTAGGCGATGCCGTCGAAAAGAATGGTCAACATATGAGCGACTCAGCAGCTTGCCGCACGGCGCGACGCCTTCGGGAAACACCAAGGACCCGGCTTTGACGGGCCTGCGGTGTTTCCCCCGGTAGGTGGTTGGCGAAGCGACACGAAGTGCGCGCAGCCTGGGGGCGAGCCTTTATTTTGCTTTGCCGGGGTCCTTGACGCCCTTGATCACGTCGAACTCGACGTTGTAGAGCTGCCCGTCCTTCTTCTCGACCTTGCGCAGGTACACGTCCTGCACGATGTCGCGCGTCTGCGCATCGATCAGCACCTGGCCGCGCGGGCTCTCGAAGACCTGGCCCTTCATGGCGCCCAGCAGCGCCTCGCCGCCGCCCTGGCCCTTGGTGGCCTTGAGCGCCTCGTAGATGATGCGCATGCCGTCGTAGCCGCCCACGGCCATGAAGTTGGGGCGCATCTTGGGGTTGGCCTTCTCGAAGGCCTCGACGAACTTCTTGTTCAGTGCCGAGGGGTGCGCCGTCGAGTAATGGTGCGAGGTGACCACGCCCAGCGCGCCGTCGCCCATGTCGTTGAGCTGGTCGTCATCGGTCACGTCGCCGGTCGCGATCATCTTGATGCCGGCCTTGTCCATGCCGCGCTCCAGGAACTGCTTCATCACCGCGGCGCCTGCGCCCGAGGGCACGAAGACGAAGAGCGCATCGGGCTTCACGTCGCGCACCTTCTGCAGGAACGGCGCGAAGTCGGGGTTGCGCAGCGGCACGCGCAGCTTGTCGAGCACCTTGCCGCCGTTGAGCTGGAAGCGCTCGGTGAAGAACTTCTCCGCGTCGTTGCCCGGGCCGTAGTCGGCCACCAGCGTCACGACCGTCTTCACGCCGTTCTTCGGCGCCCAGTCGCCCATGGCCACCGACACCTGCGGCAGCGTGAAGCTCGAACGGACGATGTAGGGCGACGCCTCGGTGATGCTCGACGTGGCGGCGGCCATCACCAGCTGCGGCGTCTTCGACTGGGTGGCGATGGGCGCCACCGCGAGGGCCAGGGGCGTCAGGCCGAAGCCGGCGAGCACGTTGACCTTGTCGTTCACCACCAGTTCCTGCGCGAGGCGCTTGGTCACGTCGGGCAGGCCGGTGTCGTCCTTGACGATCAGCTCGACCTTCTTGCCAGCCACGGTGTCGCCGTTCTGGGCGATGTACAGGCGGGCTGCGGCTTCGATCTGACGGCCGGTGGAGGCCGACTGGCCCGTCATCGGGAGGATCAGGCCGATCTTGAACTTGTTGTCCTGGGCACTGGCCAGCGACATCGAAAGTGCAAGAGCCGACAGGGCGGCGGTCTGGATGAGATGGCGTCTTTGCATGTATTTTCCTTTGAGGGGCGGAACGCGAACCGGCGCTATTTTCAACACTTTGCAACATCCGGCGCAGCAGGCAATCACCTAGCCGGGCACAGTCGCTGACCTTTGTTGCGCGATTGCCAAATGAACTGCGCGATCATCGCGCAATGCAGCCGTCGACCCGTCACGGGCCGCTTGCATCGGTTGCCGTCAGCTCTCAGCGCGGTAGGCGGAATCGAGCGTGAGCGTACCCACGGCGCGTGACACGCAGGCGCAGATGCGCGTGGCCGACTTCTTCTCGTGCTCGCTGAGGAACACGTCGCGGTGGTCGACTTCGCCGTCAACCGCGATCACGTCCATGGCGCACAGGCCGCATTCGCCGCGCCTGCAGTCCGACAGCGTCTGCACGCCCGCCGCGTCGAGCGCGTCGAGCAGCGTGCAGTCGGCCGGCACGGTAATGGTCAAGTCGTGCCGCGGAATGCGAACCTCGAAGGACTGCGTGGCCAGCCGGCCGCTGCTGCCGAAGGTCTCGAAGCGCAGGTCCGCGATCGGACGGCCAGCCGCCTGCCAGGCGCGCTTGAGGGCTTCGAGCATCGGCACCGGGCCGCACGTGTAGAGCTGCCCGCCAGGCGGCAGCGCGGCGATGGCCGCGGCGAAGTCGATGGGCGCGGCGCCCTCGTGGGCTTCGACGCCCTCGTCTCCCAGCGCCTCGCGCAGGTGCGGCAGGTAGCCGAACTCGTCGGCGTTGCGCGCGCCATAGAGCATCTTCACCGGCACGCCGGTGCGCTTCGCGTGCGCGGCCAGGCGCTGCGCCATCAGCACCAGCGGCGTGATGCCGATGCCGCCGGCCACCAGCAGGTAGCCCGGCGCGGAAAGGTCGAGCGGAAAGTGGTTCTGCGGCGCGCTCACCTGCAGGCGGTCGCCCACCGCGAGCCGCCACATCGCGAGCGAGCCTCCGCGGCCGTCGTCCAGGCGCTTGACTGCGATGCGCCAGCAGCTGCCGTCGCCTTCGCCCACCAGCGAGTAGGAGCGTGTCTGCACCCTGCCCTGCGCGGTCAGCACCTGCACCTGGAGGTGGGCGCCGGGCTCATGGGCGGCGGCGAATCCGCTGTCGGGGCGCAGCTCGAACTCGCGCACGGTGGGCGTCACGTCGCGCAGCGCGACGACCTGCGCATTCATCCATTGAAGATCGCTTTTCATCGGGAAACACCAGGGGAGAAAAAGAAAGAAGAGGAATCAGCCGCGCCGGCGGATCAGCTGCACGCCCGGCAGCGGACGCTGCTCGGCGGTGGGCGTGCCGTGCAGCGCCTCGCGCAGGTTGCGCCGTGCGATGCGGCTGTGCTCGCGCATCAGCGCCTCGGCGCGCGAGCCCTCGCCGGACTCGATGGCGTCGAGCACCTGCACGTGCTGGTCCTGCGCGACCACGAGCATGTCGCGCGCAGCCGGCGAATTGGCCTGCACCACGACGAAGCCCGAGGGCGATGCGAAAGGCAGGTTGATCACGCGCTCCAATTGCTGCGCGATGACGGGGCTGCCCGCCATCTCGCACAGCAGCGCATGGAAGCGCTCGTTGTGCGTCACGTAGCGCGAGAAGGCGGCGTCGTCGAGCGCAGGTTCGCGCAGCAGTTCGTCGATGCGCTGCAGGCAGGCGCGCGCCTCGCGCAGCACCACCGGCGCCGCGCCGCGCTCGGCCGCGAGCCGGGCGACCAGGCCCTCGAGCGTGCCGCGCAGCTCGATGGCGTCGGCCACGTCGCGCTCGGAGAAGGTGCGCACCGCATAGCCGCCGTTGGGCAGCGCCTCGAGCAGGCCTTCCTGTTCGAGCCGCATGAGCGCGGTGCGCACCGGCGTGCGCGACACGCCAAGCTGCTCGGAGATCGCCACCTCGGCGATACGCGCGCCGCCGGGCAGCTCGCCCGCGAGGATCATCTCGCGCAGCCGCAGCTGCGCCTTCACGGCCTGCGAGCTGCCGCTGTCGCCGGGCTCGGCGGCAGCGGAGACGGCCGCGACCTTCACACGGCTCACGCGGCCTCCTTCTGGGCCGGACGGATCGGAATCGCCGCGCGCGCGGGCTTCTCCTTCTCGATCATGCGGTCGATGAGCTTGCGTGCCCACATCGAGCCGGCGTCGATGTTGAGGTTGTAGAACTGGTGGTCCGGGTGCTCGTCGATGGCCTTCTGCTGAGCTTCGAGCACGAGCTCGTCCTCGCGGAAGATGCCCGAGACGCCTTCGCGCAGCTCGTGCGTGAGACGCTGCTCGCCCAGGCAGTAGTTGCGCGCGAAGGCCCAGAAGTAGAGGCAGGTCTTGTCGGTCTCTGGCGTGATGGTGTTGAGCACGTAGCCGTTGACGCCCTTGCTGCGGTCGCCGGGGTTTCCGTCGGAGGGCACCGCGCCGCTGCCGGCCTCGGCCACGCCGACGTCGATGTTCACCGTGCACGGGCCTTCGAAGCGGATGATCTGCCAGCGGTCGACCTTGCCGGTGTAGCCGCGCGCATGGCGGATCTGGCTGCCCCAGAAAGGCGGCGGATCGATGTTCTCCATCCAGCGCGTGACGGTGGCCGAGCGGTCGCCGTGCGTGGCGACGAAGGGCGCCTCGGCCACTTCGCGGTTGCCGATGGAGGAGCCGTGCACGAAGGTCTCATGCGTCAGGTCCATGAGGTTGTCGACGACGAGGCGGTAGTCGCAGTGGACACGGATCATCTTTCCGTCGCCGGCCCAGGCGGGGTCGTCGTTCCAGTGCATGTCGGGGATGAGCGCCGGGTCGGCCTTGGCCGGGTCGCCGGGCCAGATCCACACGAAGCGGTGCTTCTCCGCCACCGGAAAGCTGCGCACGCAGGCCGAGGGGTTCAGCGTCTCCTGGCTGGGCATGTGGATGCAGCGGCCCTGGCTGTTGTAGACGAGGCCGTGGTATCCGCAGACCACCTCGTCGCCTTCGAGGCGGCCGAGCGACAGCGGCATCAGCCGGTGCCAGCAGGCGTCCTCGAGCACGGCGACCTGCCCGTCGGTACGACGGAACAGCACCACTTTCTGGTTGCAGATGGTGCGTGGCAGCAGCGTGTGTCGCACTTCGACGTCATAGGCGGCGGCGTACCAGGCGTTCAGGGGGAAGGCGGTCGTGGGCGTTTTCATGAATACTCAATGTATACAGAAATGGTGGAATTTCCAGCGTTTTCGATCGATTCGAGGGTAAACACCGAGGCCGCTGTATACAGTCATCGTGGTTTCGATGGCGATACGATGCTCCGTTCGTTTCCCCAGATCACGATCACGACGGAGCCATCCATGACACAGCACGCCGCCTTGCCCGCCCGCTACGACCACGTGGGCAGCTTCCTGCGCCCCAAGTACCTGCTCGAAGCACGCGAGCAGAAGGCCAAGGGCGAGATCACGCCCGAGCAGCTTCGCCTCGTCGAGGACAAGGCGATCACCGAGATCGTCAAGTTCCAGGAAGACATCGGCCTGAAGAGCATCACCGACGGCGAGTTCCGCCGCACGTACTTCCACATCGACTTCCTCGACCAGCTCGGCGGCGTGAAGACCGACATCCCGGTCACCATCCGCAAGCCCGACGGCACCGAGGAACTGGCCCCGCCCGCGATGCGCGTGATCGACAAGGTCCGCCACGTGAAGGACATCCAGCTGGCCGACTTCCAGTACCTCAAGAGCCAGGTGTCCGCAGGCCACACGCCGAAGGTGACCATCCCCTCGCCGACCATGCTGCACTTCCGCGGCGGCCGCGCCGGCATCAGCAAGGACGCCTACCCCGAGCTCGACCCGGCCTTCTACGACGACGTGGCCAAGGCGTACGGCGACGAACTGCGCTCCCTGGCCGCCGCCGGCTGCACCTACGTGCAGATGGACGACACCAACCTCGCCTACCTGTGCGACGAGCACATGCGCGAAGCCGCCCGCAAGCGCGGCGACGACCCCAACGAGCTGCCCCACCGCTATGCCGCCTTCATCAACAAGGTGGTCGCGCAGAAGCCGCCGGGCATGCTGCTGGCCATGCACCTGTGCCGCGGCAACTTCAAGAGCACGCACGCCGCCGCCGGCAACTACGAGCCCGTGGCGGAAGCGCTGCTCAAGGAGATGGACCTCGACGCCTACTTCATGGAATACGACGACGCCCGCTCTGGCGACTTCAAGCCGCTGCGCTACCTGCCCAAGGGTAAGACCGTGGTGCTCGGCCTCGTGACCACCAAGTTCGGCGAGATGGAAGACAAGGACGAGCTCAAGCGCCGCATCGAGGACGCCGCCAAGTACGCCTCGCTCGACCAGCTCGCGCTTTCGCCGCAGTGCGGCTTCTCCAGCACCGTGCACGGCAACAACATCGCGGTGGAAGCGCAGCGCAACAAGCTGCGCCTGGTGGTCGAGACGGCGCAGGAGGTCTGGGGCTCGACCTGACCCGCCGTTTCTGTTGAAGTCGGGGGCATGAAAAGACTCACCCCCAGGCTTCGCGCACTTCGTGTCGCTTCGCCCACCCCCTCACCGGGGGCAACACCGGTGGCCCGGCAAAGCCGGTTCCACGGTGCTCTTCGAACAGGCCGGCAGGACTTCATGCGCAGCGGGTCGAGCGACGCAATGGAGGAAGCGCAATGACGCGAATCTATTCAGGCCCCCTCAGCATGTTCGGCGCCAAGGTCGAGATCGCGGCACGCGAGAAAGGCGTGCCGTTCGAGCTGGTCATGGTGCCCTTCATCGAAGGCGACCACTACGAGCCCAAGCACCCCGAGGTGCTTCGGGTCAATCCCGTCAAGCAGCAGGTGCCGGTGCTGGTCGACGACGAGGTCTCGCTCTTCGACTCGACGCAGATCTTCGAGTACCTGGAAGACCGCTATCCCAGCCCCGCGCTGTGGCCCCGGGGCATCGCGGAACGGGCCCGCGCGCGGCAGCTGGAGCAGAAGTCGGACGAGGTCTTCTTCCCGAACGTGATCAAGCTCTTCGGCCTGCAGGAGGCCATGCAGAGCGCCCCCGCGATCGCGGCCTGCGCCGGCTGCGCCCGCTTCTACGAGGAGATGGAAGGCCTGCTCGCCACGCGCGAGTACCTTGCGGGCCCCTACTCCTTCGCCGACATCGCCTTCTACATGGCCTGCATCTTCGCGGACCGCAAGGGCGCGGGCATGACCGATGCCACGCCCCGGCTGCTCGCATGGCGCGCGCGCTTGGGCGACAGGCCCGCCGTGCGCGCGGTGATCGAGCCGATGATGCGTTTCCTCGCCTCGCAGGGACGCGGCGTCCCCGCCTTCCTGCAACGCTGAAGGGCCACTGGGCGCGGCGCGTCCGTCGCTCAGGCATCATCGGTTCATGCCGACCAAAGAGTTCGACTGGCTGCCCACTCCCTCGCAGCACTTTCTCGTCGTCACTTTCGCCCTGCTGGTCTATGTGCTGACCACGCGCGCGCGCCGAGAGCAGCGCGCCCCCACCACCGCCATCGCCTGGGTCATGGGGCTGGTGCTGATGCCCTATTTCATCCTGCCGATGTACCTGCTGTTCGGCCAGCGCAAGCTGCGCCCGGCGGGCTCGCCGCGGCCGCCGCGCTCGGTGCCGCCGGGCCATTGGGCGGCCGACCTGATCGAGAGCTTCGGCCTCGCGCCGCCGGGGCCCTGCGCGATCCGCATGCATGCCGACGGCGAGGCCGCGCGCCAGGCGCTGATGGAGGTGATCGATGGCGCCCGCGAGCGCATCGACGTATGCACCTTCATCATCGGCGACGACGTGCTGGGCCACTCGGTGCTCGAGCGGCTCGCGCAGCGCGCGCGAGAAGGCATCAAGGTGCGGGTGCTGCTCGACGGCTTCGGCGCGCTGTCGCTGCCGCGCCATCACTTCGACCGGCTGCGCTCGGCGGGCGGCGAAGTGGCGGTGTTCCGGCCCTTCTTCAGCCTGCGCCGCATGGGCCCGCGCAACCTGCGCAACCACCGCAAGTTCACCATTGCCGACGACGGCTGGCTGTGGTCGGGCGGACGCAACCTCGCGGGCGAGTACTTCACCGGCAACGACAGGCACCCGCAGGCCTGGCTCGATCTCTCCTTCGACCTGCGCGGCAGCGTGGCGGCCGCCGCGGCGCGCCAGTTCGACCACGACTGGGCCTCGGTGCGCAGCCGCAAGCCCCGCGCCATCACCGCGCCCGACGCGGAAGGCCCTGGCAGCGCCATGGCCCAGTTCCTACCGAGCGGCCCCGACCAGACGGAGGACACGGCGCATGCGCTGCTGATCGACGCCTGCTTCCGCGCCGAGCACCGCATCCTCGCCATCACGCCCTACTTCGTGCCCGGCGACGGCCTGCGAGACGCCCTACGGCTGGCCGCGCGCCGCGGCGTGCAGGTGACCATCGCGATGCCCGCGCGCTCCAACCACCGGCTGGCCGACTTCGTGCGCGCACGCGCGATGCGCGACCTGGCGCGAGCGGGCGTGAGCTTTCGCATGCTGCCCTTCATGGCGCACGCCAAGGCGGTGGTGGTGGACGAGGAGCTCGCCATGTGCGGATCGATCAACCTCGACCTGCGCAGCCTGCTGCTCAACCACGAGGCTGCGGTCGTGTTCTACGGGCAGGACCACATCGACTGGCTGGCCGAGTGGATCGAGACCACCGCATCGGCCGGCGAGCCCTATCGCGCACGGCGGCCGGGGCTGCTGCGTGACGTGGCCGAGGGGCTGCTGCTCACTGTTGCTTTCCAGCTCTAGGCGCTTGGTGCCAGGGCGGGGCTGTAATCCGGGATGTACAGATGCAACAGAATTGAAACCAATTGAACAAGCACACTAAAATACCTACCGGTTTCGGGGATTGACAAGCCTTACCGCCTGACCGGCTCACCCCGGAATGGACGCTGACGGATCTCCCGGCACCCCCTGCCTGGCGGGGTAGCCCGCTCGGATGCGGCTTTTCACGAGGCCGACCCGGGCGCCGTTCGTTGGAGTCTTGCGCCCCGATCCCGGGGAAAACCGATGCGAGCTTTCTTCTCGCTGCGTGCCCTGGCGAATCTGGCAAATCCGGCGTTGCTGCTCTGGACAATGCTTTTCGCGCTTTCCGGAATGCCGGGTACCGCTTTCGCCGCCCTGGACGAGATCGGCCGCGCTTCCCCCAGCACCCACCGCCTGAAGTTCATCGTCGACCCCGAGCTGGCCGCCGACATCGGCCCGGCCGAAGCCGCCCGCCGGCTCGCGCAGTACGTGGCCGACGTCAACACCGTCTTCACGCGCGAGACGGTGCGCAGCTTCTCCTTCGACCCGGCCGCCGACCTGCAGCTGACAGCGCCCGCCAATGCGCCGCAGTGCAGCTACAACGGCCTGGTCAATGGCGAGGTGGTGGTCTGCGTCTCGAAATCCACGCGCGGCTACAGCCACGGCGGGCTCTCCACCAGCTGGACCTTTCCGCAGAAGGGCGTGGCCTGGAACCTGAACTGGATCGCCATCCACGACCCGCTGCGCCTGTCGCGCGCACCCACGCCGGGCGCGCCAGAGTCCACCGAGAAGGACTACCTCGCCCGCCAGCTCAAGACCCTGCTGCACGAGCTGGAGCATGTGTTCGGCGCGGGCTCCGGCGAGTACTACAACAGCGTCGCCGTGGCCGATACCACCGGCATCGCGCCCGTCACCGACCTCGCGCTGGCCAGCGACGGCGATCGCTACTGGTGGAGCCGCCAGCACTGGCGGCTCGACCCGCTGCTGGGTACCGTCTTCGAACAGCGCCGCGACCCGGCCGCCAACCGCGTGGCCACGCTGGAGATGATCCGCTTCACCGAAGGCACGCGGGCCAACATCAATACCGACTGGACCGACTGGCCCAAGCTCGGCAGTTCGAAGTTCATGGCGGGCACCACCGCCACCCAGGTGCGCGTGACCGACCGCGACACCGGCGCCGCCCTGGCCGGCGCGCAGGTCTCGGTGTGGCGCAACCCGGGACTCGGCAAGCCGCTGGTGATGCTGTCGACCGGCGTGGCCGACGCCTCGGGCCGCTACCAGTTCGACTGGGACTGCGGGTTCAGCTGCTTCGCCGTCGGCAAGACCACGCTGCTGGTGAAGGCGCGCGCAGCCAACCGTGGGCCCGGCGCGACCTGGTTCACCATCTTCGACGCCTTCGAGCAGAAGGCGGTGCAGGGGCAGCCGATGTTCACCATCGACCTCGCGCTCGGCAGCCCCGACGCGACGCCGCCCACCGTGTCGGTGGCGGCCCCTTCGATGGCCACGGTGGGACAGCTCACCGTCATCGCACCCGCGGTGGTCGACAACGTGGGCATCGTCGGCGTGAAGGTCGTCGGCCGCGACAGCATTCCGATCTGCACCTTCACCGCCCCGCCCTTCACCTGCAGCTGGACGCCCGGCGCACCCGGCATGCAGACCATCCGCGTGATCGCGCTCGATGCGGCCGGCAACACGGCAGTGGCCGCGGCCAACGTGATCGTCAACCCGCCCTCGGACACCGTGCCGCCGGCGGTGGCCCTGACGGTGCCGGCGAGCGTGCCAGCGGGCACGGCTGCGCGGCTCGCCGCCAATGCATCCGACAACGTCGGCGTGGCCGAGGTGAAGTTCATCGTCGATGGCAGGACGGCCTGCGCCCTGCACGCCGCCCCTTACGTGTGCGCCTGGACGCCGAAGCGGGCCGGCGGGGCGAACGTCGAAGTGCGCGCGACGGACGCGGCGGGCAACGTGGCCAGCACCTCCGCCGCCATGCGCATCGAGGGCCTGCGTCCGGAAGACCTCTAGGCCATGGGCGGCGGCCGCCCGTTCTGTCGGCGGCTGCCGGTCGGTGCCTGCGTCAGTACCTGTTGGTGAAGCTCGCGTTGCCGAGTCCCGTGCCGATGGTCAGCACGCCCCAGTGGCGCACGTCGCGCATGAAGGGCAGCTCGCTCAGGCCCTGCACCACTGCGTCGTTGTGCATCAGTACCAGCGTCGGGCCGGAGCCCATCATCGGCATGCGGCGCCACAGCTGGCTGGGCAGGTGGAAGGCATGGCCTTCCCAGTCGCCCGGCAGGTTCTGCGCGCCACGCGCGATGGAGCCATCGGGCCGGATGAGGCCCGGACAGCCGATGCCGATGAAAGGAGCGAGCCGGATCTTCTTGCGCTCGCTGTAGAGGATCATGTCCTGCAGCATGTAGGCGATGTGATCGACCATGCCGCCGCGGTTGGGGCCCTCGTCGGCATGGCGCCACTTCTCGCGCCGCACCACCTTCGCGAGCGAGAAGTCGGGTGCCTTGCGGTGGCGCGTCTTCACGATGCCGCAGCGCACGTTGGTGCCGCCGATGTCGACCGCCAGGATCGCGTCGTGCCCCTTCAGCATGGCCGGCGGCACCAGGTGCACCCAGCCGATCAGGCCGCCGTCGTCCACGTCGTGCGACAGGCGCGCGATCTGCACGTGCAGGCCCATCTCCTCGAGGATGGCGCCGGTCTGCAGGATGGCGCGCTCGCCCACGTCGCTCTCGGGAAAGCCGCCGCCGATCACGATGCGCTCGACCTTCTTCCACGAGGGCTGGCGCATGAAGCGCTGGATCACGAAGGCCAGCTCCTGCGCGAATTCCTCGATGGCCACGTGCATCAGGTCGGTGGCTTCCGACGCCTTCTTCTCGCTCAGCGCGCGGTCGAGCACCTTCTTCGAGAGGTCGCGCGAGTGCGAATTGCCCAGCGGATCCTTGCCGTTCTTGCGGCGGCGCTTGCGCCAGCGCTCCAGCAGCTCGCGGAAGGCGGTCTGGCTGGCCTGGTCGCCGACGAAGCCGTCCTTGTCGCGCAACTGGAGGCTGTAGCCGTCCACCTGCAGGCCGGGTAGTTCGCGCAGGCCGTGGACGTCGGGGCCGGGGAGGTTGTCGTCGCTCGCGGGTGGGGTCTTTTTCTTCATCGCTGGCCACTTTGGCCCCGGACGGCCGCCGGCCCCATCGGCACCGCACGCCAGGGTTTGTAGGAGATCGACGGGTACGCGCGACGAGGCGTTGTCTATACACTGGCCCGGATGCACCTGCCCCGCAGCTTCCGCATCTTCGCGCGCGCCGCCCTGCTCCTCGTCATCGCCTGGCTTGCCGTCTGCAGTGCCGCGCGGACGGCCGACGAGACGCTGCGCGTCGGCTCCAAGCGCTTCACCGAGTCGTACATCCTGGCCGAGTTGCTGGCGCAGACTGCCGCACCGCACACGGCCACGCCGCCGGTGGTTCGCCAAGGGCTGGGCAACACGGCCATCGTCTACGAGGCCCTGCGCTCGGGCGCCATCGACCTCTACGCCGAATACACCGGCACCATCGCGCAGGAAATCCTCAAGGGCACACCCGCGGGCACGCGCGAGGAGATGAACGCCGCACTCGCACCGATGGGCCTGGGCGTTGCGATTCCGCTGGGCTTCAACGACGGCTACGCGCTCGCGGTGCGCGCCGCCGATGCCGACCGGCTGGGCCTGCGCACGCTGAGCGACCTGGCGAAGCACCCCGAGCTGAAGTTCGGCCTGTCGAACGAATTCATCGGCCGCGCCGACGGCTGGAAGGGCCTGGCCGAACGCTACGGCTTCGCGCAGGCGCCCACCGGCCTCGACCACGGCCTGGCCTACGACGCGGTGGCCGCCAAGCAGATCGACGTGATCGACATCTACACCACCGACGCCAAGATCGACCACCTGGGCCTGCGCGTACTGGAGGACGACAGGAAGTACTTCCCGCGCTACGACGCCGTGGTGCTCTACAAGCTCGACCTGCCCAAACGGCTGCCCAAGGCCTGGGCCGCGCTGCAGGCGCTGGAGGGCAAGGTCGACGAGCACGCCATGATCGCGATGAATGCGCGCGCCGAGCTGCAAGGCGTGCCCTTCGACCAGATCGCGCGCGACTTCATCGCCAGCACCTCCAGGGGCGCGGCAAATGCGCAGCCGCCGGAGGCACGCCGCGGCTTCGTCGCCAAGCTGTTCGGACCCGACCTGTGGAAGCTCGCGCGGCAGCACCTGCTGCTGGTGGCGCTGTCGGTGGGCATCGCGATCCTCGTGGGCGTGCCGATCGCGATCCTGGTGTTTCCGCACGTGCGGCTGCGTGCCGTGGTGCTGGGCTTCGCGAGCCTGCTGCAGACCGTGCCCTCGCTGGCGCTGCTGGCCGTCCTGATCTCGATGCTTGGCGCCATCGGCGCGCTGCCGGCGCTGATCGCGCTCACCCTCTACTCGCTTCTGCCGATCATGCGCAACACGGTGACGGGCCTGGCCGAAGTGCCCAACGGCCTGCGCCTCGCCGGCACGGCCCTGGGCATGACACCGCCGCAGAGCCTTCGCCTGGTGCTGCTGCCGCTCGCGCTGCCCACCCTGCTGGCGGGCGTGCGCACCGCCACCGCGATCGCCATCGGCACCGCCACGATCGCCGCCTTCATCGGCGCAGGCGGCTTCGGAGAACGCATCGTCACGGGCCTGGCCCTCAACGACCGCGAACTGCTGGTGGCAGGCGCACTGCCGGCCGCAGCTTTGGCCCTGTTGAGCGAAGGCGTCTTCGAACTCATCGAATACCTGATGCGCAGGCGCCGCCGGGCACCGCCCTCTTCATCGCCGCCTTGATGCGGGAGCGGACAGAACGCAGAGGAACCCCGAAACATTTCTTCGGGTATTCCTTCCGCGCTCTCTTCATCCGGCAGCCCGTTACCGATACGCTGAAGCTCAGGCCAGCGTGTAGGCCGTCTTCACCGTCGTGAAGAACTCCTGCGCATAGCGGCCCTGCTCGCGCGGACCGTAGCTCGAGCCCTTGCGGCCGCCGAAAGGCACGTGGTAGTCCACGCCCGCCGTCGGCAGGTTGACCATCACCATGCCGGCCTGACTGTGGCGCTTGAAGTGCGTGGCGTACTTCAGCGAGGTGGTGGCGATGCCGGCCGAGAGGCCGAACTCGGTGTCGTTGGCCGTGGCCAGTGCCTCCTCGTAGTTCTTCACGCGGATCACGCTGGCCACCGGGCCGAAGATCTCTTCCTTGTTGATGCGCATGGTGGCGGCCGATTCGCTGAAGAGGGCCGGCGACATGTAGTAGCCGTCGGTCTCCAGCTTCAGCAGCTCGCCGCCGGCCGCCAGCGTCGCGCCTTCGCTCTTGCCGATGGCGACGTATTCCATGTCCTGGTCGAGCTGCGACTTCGACGAGACCGGCCCCATGTCGGTGCCCTGCGCGAGCGCGTCACCCACCTTGATCTTCGCCATGCGTTCCTTCATGGCGTCGATGAACTTCGGATAGATGCCTTCGGTGACGATCAGCCGGCTCGAGGCGGTGCAGCGCTGGCCGGTCGAGTAGAAGGCGCTCTGCACGCTCAGCTCCACGGCCTGTGCGAGGTCGGCATCGTCAAGAATCACCTGCGGGTTCTTGCCGCCCATCTCGAGCTGCACCTTCTTGTGGTTGGTGACGCACTGCACCGCGATGTTGCGGCCCACGCCCACCGAGCCGGTGAAGCTGATCGCGTGGATGCCCGGGTGGTTGACCAGCGCATTGCCGATCACGCTGCCGCGCCCCATCACCAGGTTGAACACGCCGGCCGGAATGCCCGAGCGGCTGATGATCTCCGCGATCGCCCAGGCGCTGCCCGGCACGAGGTCGGCGGGCTTGAGCACTACGCAGTTGCCGAAGGCCAGCGCGGGCGCGATCTTCCAGGCCGGGATGGCGATCGGGAAGTTCCACGGCGTGATGAGACCGACCACGCCCACCGGCTCGCGCGTGATCTCCACGCCGATGTTCGGCCGCACCGAAGGCAGAACCTCGCCCGACAGGCGCAGGCACTCGCCCGCGAAGAACTTGAAGATGTAGCCCGCGCGCGCGGCCTCGCCGATGCCCTCGGCCTTGGTCTTGCCCTCTTCCCGCGAGAGCAGCGTGCCCAGTTCTTCCTTGCGCGCGAGGATCTCGTTGCCGATCTTGTCGAGCGCGTCGGAGCGCGCCTGCACGCTGCCGGTGGCCCAGGCCGGGAAGGCCGCGGTGGCGGCGGCCACGGCCGCATCGACGTGCGAGGCATCGCCCTGCGTGTACTGGCCGATCACGTCGGACAGGTTGCTCGGATTGACGTTGGGGCTGTAGCCGGCGCCTGCACGCCATTCGCCGCCGATGAGGTTGTCGAAGTTCTGCATGTTGGGTCCTTTTTCAATACGGTTCGAAGAATCGCCAGTCATTACGGGAATACCGCGGAACCGGCTTTGCCGGGCCGCAGGTATTGCCCCCTGCAAGGGGGGTTGGCGGCCACACGGAGTGGGCAAGCCTGGGGGTGATTCTCTACCTCACCATGCAGGGCTTCTTGTTGTCGAAGGTCCACCCCGGGATGAGGTACTGCATGGCCTGCGCATCGTTGCGCGCGCCCAGTCCGTGCTTCAGGTACAGCTGGTGCGCCTTCTCGACCTCGTCCATGTCGAGTTCCACGCCCAGGCCGCCGCGCGTGGGCACCTTCACGAAGCCGTCCTCGATGCGCAGCGGCGCCTTCGTCAGGCGCTGGCCGTCCTGCCAGATCCAGTGCGTGTCGATGGCCGTCACCTTGCCGGGGGCCGCGGCGGCCACGTGGGTGAACATCGCGAGCGACACGTCGAAGTGGTTGTTGGAGTGCGAACCCCAGGTCAGGCCCCAGGCCTGGCACAGCTGCGCCACGCGCACCGAGCCCTGCAAGGTCCAGAAATGCGGATCGGCCAGCGGGATGTCGACCGACTGCAGCGAGAGGCTGTGCACCATCTCGCGCCAGTCGGTGGCGACCATGTTGGTGGCGGTGGGCAGGCCGGTGGCGCGGCGGAACTCGGCCATCACCTCGCGGCCGGAGAACACGCCCTCGGCGCCGCATGGGTCCTCGGCATAGGCCATCACGCCGTGCAGGTCGCGGCACAGGCGGATCGCGTCCTGCAGCAGCCAGCCGCCGTTGGGGTCGAGTGTGACGCGGGCCTTCGGAAAGCGCTCGTGCAGCGCACGGATCGCCTCGACCTCTTCCTCGCCGCGCAGCACGCCGCCCTTGAGCTTGAAGTCGGTGAAGCCGTAGCGCGCATGCGTGGCCTCGGCCAGGCGCACGATGGCCTCGGGCGTCATCGCCTCCTCGTGGCGCAGGCGGAACCAGTCGTTGTCGGCGCCGGGGTCGCTTTCGTACGGCAGATCGGTCTTGCTGCGGTCGCCCACGTAGAAGAGGTAGCCGAGCATCTGCACCGCATCGCGCTGCTGGCCTTCGCCGAGCAGGGCCGCCACGGACACTTCGAGGAACTGGCCCAGCAGGTCGAGCAGCGCGGCCTCGACGGCCGTGACCGCGTGGATGGTCACGCGCAGGTCGAAGGTCTGCAGGCCGCGCCCGCCGCTGTCGCGGCCGGCGAAGGCGCTGCGCATGCTGTTTAGGACCGCGTTGTGCCGGCCGATCGGCTGGCCGACGATGAGCTCGCGCGCGTCCTCCAGCGTCTGGCGGATCTTCTCGCCGCCGGGCACTTCGCCCACGCCGGTGTGACCGGCGCTGTCGGTCAGGATCAGCAGGTTGCGCGTGAAGAACGGCCCGTGGGCGCCGCTCAGGTTCATCAGCATGCTGTCGTGGCCCGCGACCGGGACCACGCGCATGCCGGTGACGACGGGGGCGCCCGAAGGCGACGAAGTGGAATCTGAAAGCGTCATCTTTTAATCAATCCAAAACCGGGCCGGTCCTTTCGGGGAACACCGAGGAACCGGCTTTGCCGGGCCTCGGGTGTTGCCCCCCGGCGAGGGGGTTGGCGAAGCGACACGAAGTGCGCGAAGCCTGGGGGAGAGCCAGTTATTCAGCGGTGATGTGGCGGGCGTCGATCAATGTCTTCCAACGCGTCCATTCGCGCAACTGGAAAGCGGTGAATTCCTCGGGCGTGCTGGCGACGATCTCCAGGCCCTGGTCGAGCATGCGCTTCTTCGTCTCCGGGTCCTGCATGGCGGCGACGACCGCGTCGCTCAGCTTCTTCTTCACGGCGGGCGGCAGGCCCTTGGGCGCGGCCATGCCCTGCCATGAATAGACCTCGGCGCCCTTCACGCCGGCCTCGGCCAGCGTGGGCACGTCGGGCAGCACCGGCGAGCGCTTGTCGCCCGTGACGGCGATGGCGCGCAGCTTGCCGCCGCGGATGTGCGGCAGCACCGCATTCACGTTCTGGAACGAGAAGTCGACCTGGTTGCCCAGCAGGTCGTTGATCGCGGGCGCACCGCCCTTGTAGGGCACGTGCACGCCTTCGGTCTTCGTCTGCTGCCAGAAGAGCTCGGCCGAGAGATGGTCGGACGAGCCGTTGCCCGAGCTCGCGAACGAGACCTTGCCCGGCGTCTTGCGCAGCAGCGCCAGCACGTCGTCCACCGTGCGCTCCGGCCGCGCGACATTCGCGACGAGCACGTTGGGTGCCTGCACGGGCACGCTGATGTAGTCGAAATCTTTCGTCGCGTCGTAGGACACGCTCTTCTGCAGGTGCGGCGTGACGACGAAGGCGCCGAGCGAGGACACCAGCAGCGTGTAGCCATCGGGCGCTGCGCGCTTCACCTGGCCGGTGCCGATGGTGCCGGTGGCGCCGGGCCGGTTGTCGACGACGAAGCTGCCGCCGAGCTTCGTCTGCAGCTGCAGCGCGATGGTGCGGGCGACCATGTCGGTGGAACCGCCGGCAGGGAACGGCACGATGATCGTCACCGGCTTCTGCTGGGGCCACGCGTCCGCTTGCGCGATGGCGGCCTGGGGCAGCAGCACGGCCGAGGCGGACGCGAAGGCCGCCGCAAGAAGGCTTCGCCTTTGCATGCGCGTCATCCGGTCAGATCCTCACGGCCTGCCGGGCCAGCAGCTTCCAGCTGCCGCCCTGCTTCTGCCAGACGCCGAGGATCTTCAGCGCCACCTTGCCGGGCTTGCCCGAGTCGTTGGTGTCGGCCGTGAGCGTGTGGCGCACGATGGCGGTGTTGCCGTCGACCACCTTGATGGTCTGGTCGGTGATGGCGATGGTCACGAAGTCGGACTTGCCGTCGAGCAGGTCGGCGATGAAGCTGGCCTTGGTGTCGACCTTGCCGCCCGAATGGCCGTAGCTGAGGTCGTCGGCCACCAGCGCGCCGAGTGCCGGCGCGGTGGGATCGATCATCGCGATGCGCAGCCGCTCGGCGGCCGCGGCCACCTCGGGCGCTGCCGCCGCGGCATTGCCCGCGGGCATCATCGAGCAGGCCGAGAAAAGGGCCGCCGAAGCGGCGATCAGGAAGAGCTTCTTGAGGAACATGGCGTCTTGTCTCCGTTGTTGTGATGGGTCTTCCGCCAGCAGCCGGCTTACTGGGGGCCGAGCGCGTCGATCAGCGCCTTGAGCTTTTCCATCTCCTCGGGCGTGAGGTCGGTGAGCGGTGCGCGCACGGGGCCGGCGTCGTGGCCGACGATCCTTGCGCCGGCCTTCACGATGCTCACCGCGTAGCCCGGCACGCGGTTGCGCAGCTCGAGGTAGGGCATGAAGAAGTTCTTCAGCAGGCGGTGCTGCGTCGGCAGGTCGTCGGCGGCGACGGCCTTGTAGAAGTCCATGGCGGTCTTCGGAATGAAGTTGAAGACGGCCGACGAATACACCGGCGTGCCCATCGCCTTGTAGGCGGCGGCGTAGACCTCCGCGGTGGGCAGGCCGCCCAGGTAGGCGAAGCGGTCGCCCATCTTCTGGTAGATGGCGACCATGGCCTCGATGTCGCCCACGCCGTCCTTGAAGCCGACGAGGTTGGGGTTGCGTTCGGCCAGTGCGGCCAGCGTGTCGGGCTTGAGGCGGCTGGTGGCGCGGTTGTAGACGATCACACCGAACTTCACGCTCCTGCACACGGCCTCGACGTGCGCGGCCAGGCCTTCCTGGCCGGCTTCGGTGAGGTAGTGCGGCAGCAGCAGGATGCCGTGCGCGCCGGCCTTCTCTGCGGCCTGCGCGCACTGGATGGCGAAGCGCGTGGGGCCGCCGGCGCCCGCGATGATCGGCACCACGCCGCGGCAGGTGTCCACTGCCGTCTGGATGATTCCCGGGTACTCGTCGCCGGTCAGCGAGAAGAACTCACCGGTGCCGCCGGCCGCGAACAGCGCGCTCGCGCCGTAGGGGGCGAGCCATTCGAGGCGCTGCTGGTAGCCCTTCTTGTTGAAGTCGCCGTTGCTGTCGAAGTCGGTCAACGGGAACGAGAGCAGGCCGGAGCCCATGATGGTCTTGAGTTCTTGCGGGTTCATCGGGAAGAGTCCAGTGAAGATGAGGAAAAGGAGAAGGAAATGCTGCGGGCGATGCGGCCGCCGCCGGGCCGCCCCAAGGCGAGCCGCGCCTCCCCCTCAGGGGGTGGCGAATTACACGGAGCGCAGCGAGTGAAAAGCCGGGGGGCGGGCATGACTAGTCGAGCCTGACGTTGGCTTCCTTGATGACCTGGGCCCAGCGCGCTCGCTCCTTGGCGAAGAACTGGTCCTGTTCGGGCGCGGTCATGGTCACGACCTCGGCGCCCTGGCCGGCGAGGCGGGCGCGGATGTCGGCGGTGCGGATGATGCGCACCAGCTCGCGATTGAGCCGATTGACGATCGCGTCGGGCACGCCGCGCGCGGCGACCATGCCCTGCCAGGTGCCCGACTCGTAGCCGGGAGCGCCCTGCTCCGCAATGGTCGGCACGCTGCCGATCAGCGGCATGCGCGTGGCCTTGGACACTGCGATCAGCTTGAGCTTGCCGGCCTGCACCTGCGGGTAGGTGGCGAGCATGCCGTTCATCAGCACCTGAGTCTGGCCCGACACGGTGTCGAGCACGGCCTGCACGCCGCCCTTGTAGGGCACGTACTCCCACTTGGCGCCGATGCGGCGCTGCAGTTCGATGCCGGCGAGATGCGCGGTGCTGCCGCTGGCGGTGACGGCGAAGTTGAGATCGCTTTTCTTCGAGAGCTCGACCAGCTCCTTCAGCGTGCTGGCCTGCACCGACGGGTGCACCACCAGCAGGTGCGGCGAGTAGGCCAGCATGGCCACGCTGCGCAGGTCCTTCGACGGGTCGAAAGGCAGCTTGGGATACAGCGACGGGCTGATGGCCAGCGCCCCGAGGTCGCACAGCATCAGCGTGTAGCCGTCGGCCGGCGCCTTGGCCAGCAGGTCGGCGCCGAGGTTGCCGTTGGCGCCGGCCTTGTTGTCGATGACGACGGGCTGCCCGAGCGCCTCCGACAGCGGCTGGCTGATGGCGCGCGCAATGATGTCGGAAGAGCCGCCCGGCGGGTACGGAACGATGATGCGGATCGGCTTCGAGGGCCAGTTGCCTGTGCCGCCCTGCGCGCCTGCCGCGGCCTGCGCGAAGGAGCGCGCCGGCAGGCTGGCGGCCAGCGTGGTGGCGAGCGCGGCGCCGAGTGCGCCGCGTCGGGAGATGGTCATGCTGCCTCCTGTTGTTCGATGGTCGTCACTGCCTTGCGCTCAACGAGTCGCACAAGTTATCAGTCATCGTACAACTAGGTAGACGACTTGTCCAGCAGGCCGGACAAGAAAAATGTCAGTGGGAGGAGGCGCCGTCGGAAGACGGCGATGACGCATCGCCCCCAGCAGCGGCGGCGGCATCGGCCTTGGCCTTCTGCTGCGCGGCCTCCTGCGCCATGCGCAGCCGCTCGCGGCTGTTGGTCAGGTGGATGCGCATGGCGGCGCGCGCCGATTCGGCGTCGCGCCGCGCGATGGCAGCGTAGATCTCTTCGTGCTCGCGATTGACGCGGCTCAGGTAAGGCGCCCCGCCCTCGTGCGTGCGGATGGCGCTGATGCGGGTGCGCGGGATGAGCGTGGTGCCCAGGTGCCGCATGATGTCCGCGAAGTAAGGATTGCCGGTCGACTCGGCGATCTGCAGGTGGAAGCGGAAGTCCGGCCCCACCGTGTCGCCCGCCACCACCACGTTGCGCTCGAAGTCGTCGAGTGCCTGCCGCATGGCGACCAGCTGTTCGTCGGTACGGCGGCTGGCGGCGAGGCCAGCAGACTCGGTCTCCAGGCTGATGCGCAGCTCCAGCACGGCGAGCACGTCGACGGAAGCGGCGATCTCGCCCGGATCGAGGCGGAACACCCCGCCCGTTCGCGGCTGCAGCACGAAGGTGCCCACGCCGTGCAGCGTCTCGACCAGCCCCGCGGCCTGCAGCTTCGACAGCGCCTCGCGCACCACGGTGCGGCTCACGCCATAGGCCTGCATGATGGCCGACTCGGTCGGCAGCTTGTCGCCAGGGCGCAGCGCCTGGCTGCGGATCTTCTCGCCCAGGTCTTCCACCAGCCCGTGCGCGAGTCCGCGCGCACGCTGCCGCGGACGCCCCACGAAAGACGGCGCCGAAGAAGCGGCCTCCGCCGGAGCGTCCGACACCAAGGGATTACCCGCAGTCGTCTGAACCATGGCCACGATGATAATCTCCAAACTAGTTGTACGACAACCGATAACTTATCACTCAACTCCCAAGCGTCGCGGGCGAATCCGCCGGCGGCCTGCGGTTTCCACGGCACCGAAATGCAGCGCCTTTTCGACCTCACGACCGACCTTGCTTGCACGGCATCGTACCGGCCGCTCCAGCGAAACCGCCGCAACGCTCACCCCTCGGAAACCATGACTCCTGCATGCAAGGACGAGCAGCCATGACAGACAACAACAAGATGAACCGCCTCCTGCTGACCGGCGCAGCCGGCGGCCTCGGCAAGGTGCTGCGCGAACGGCTCAAGCCGTATGCGAACGTGCTGCGGCTGTCGGACATCGCCGCGCTGGCGCCGGCTGCCGATGCGCACGAGGAAGTCGTGCCCTGCGACCTCGCCGACAAGGCCGCGGTGCACGCGCTGGTGGAAGGCTGCGACGCCATCGTCCACCTGGGCGGCGTGTCGGTGGAGCGGCCGTTCGAGGAGATCCTCGAGGCCAACATCAAGGGCGTGTTCCACATCTACGAGGCCGCGCGCCGCCATGGTGTGAAGCGCGTGGTGTTCGCGAGCTCCAACCACGTGATCGGCTTCTACAAGCAGAGCGAACGCATCGATGCCCACGCCGCGCGCCGGCCCGACGGCTACTACGGCCTGTCGAAGTCCTTCGGCGAGGACGTGGCGCAGTTCTACTTCGACCGCTGGGGCATCGAGACGGTGAGCATCCGCATCGGCTCGTCTTTCCACGAGCCGGCCAATCGCCGGATGATGAGCACCTGGCTGAGCTACCGCGACCTGACTTCGCTGATCGAGAAGTCGCTCTTCACGCCCGACGTGAAGCACACCGTGGTCTACGGCATGTCGAACAACCGCGACGTGTGGTGGGACAACAGCGCGGCCTCGCACCTGGGCTTCGTGGCGCAGGACAGCTCCGAAGTGTTCCGCGACAAGGTCGAGCAGCAGCCCCCCGTCGCGCCCACCGACCCCAACGCCATCTACCAGGGCGGCGCCTTCACGGCACAGGGTCCGTTCGGTGATTCAGGCAATGCACGCTGAGCTCGTCCTCGACGCACGCAACGGCACCGGCGAGAGCCCGGTGTGGCATGCCGCCGAGCAGGCGCTGTACTGGGTCGACATTCCCGCGCGCACGCTGAACCGCTGGCACGCGAGCGAAGGCCACGCGCAGTGGAAGGCCGACGAGATGATCGCCTGCATCGCGCCGCGCGCCGACGCGCCCGGCGAGTGGATCGCCGGCATGGAAAGCGGCCTCTTCTCGCTGAAGCCGCAGGCCGACGGCACGCTGGCCGCCGCCGCGCTCGCCCGCGTCGAACACGCGGCGCCCGCCATGCGCTTCAACGACGGACGCTGCGACCGCCAGGGCCGCTTCTGGGCCGGCACCATGCTGCTCGACATGGCCGCAGGCGCGCGCGTCGGCCGCCTCTACAGCTACGGCAAGGGCGACCGCGGTGCCGCCCTTCGCCTCGACGACCTCATCGTGCCCAACGGCCTGGCCTTCAGCCCCGACGGCCGCACCATGTACCTCTCGGATTCGCACCCCACGGTGCAGGCCGTCTGGGCCTTCGACTACGACACCGCCACCGGCACGCCGAGCAACCGGCGACTCTTCGTCGACATGAAGCCCCTGCCCGGCCGACCCGACGGCGCCGCCATGGACACCGACGGCTGCTACTGGATCTGCGGCAACGACGCGGGCCTGGTGCACCGCTTCACGCCCGATGGCCGGCTCGACCGATCTCTCGAAGTGCCGGTGAAGAAGCCCGCGATGTGCGCCTTCGGCGGCGCGGGCCTCGACACCCTGTTCGTCACCTCGATCCGCCCCGGCGGCATCGACCTGTCGGACCAGCCGCTCGCCGGGGGCGTCTTCGCGCTGCGGCCCGGCGCGCAGGGCGTCGCGGAACCGGCCTTCGGCAGCTGAACCCCTTTCAACAACCACCAAGCAAGAGGACGAGACAAATGAAATTCGCCAAGAAGACCCTGATCGCAATTTCCGCGTGCGCAGCAGCCGCGCTGACCACCATGGCTGCACACGCCACCGAGTTCCGTTCGGCCGACATCCACCCCGACGACTACCCCACCGTGACCGCGGTGAAGTTCATGAGCGAGCGCCTGAAGGCGCTGTCGGGCGGCAAGCACAGCATCAAGGTGTTCAACAACAGTGCGCTCGGCAGCGAGAAGGACACGATCGAGCAGACCAAGATCGGCGCGCTGCAGATGGTGCGCGTGAACATCGCGCCGATGAACAACATCTGCCCCGAGACGCAGGTGCCGACCATGCCCTTCCTGTTCCGCTCGGTCGACCACCTGCACAAGGTGCTCGACGGCCCGATCGGCGAGGAGATCCTGAAGTCGTGCGAGAAGCAGGGCTTCGTCGGCCTGGCCTACTACGACAGCGGCGCGCGCTCGATGTTCACCGCCAAGAAGCCGGTGCGCAGCTTCGCCGACATGAAGGGCCTGAAGGTGCGCGTGCAGCAGTCCGACCTGTGGGTGTCGATGCTCGAGGCCATGGGCGCCAACGCCACGCCGATGCCCATGGGCGAGGTGTACACGGGCCTGAAGACCGGCCTGATCGACGCCGCCGAGAACAACTACCCCACCTATGAAAGCGCCCGCGCCTTCGAGGTGGCCAAGTACTACAGCAAGACCGAGCACTCGATGGCGCCCGAGATGCTGCTGTTCTCCAAGCGCGCGTGGGACAAGCTCTCGGCCGAGGAGCAAGGATGGATCCGCCAGGCCGCCAAGGAGTCGGTGCCCTACATGCGCAAGCAGTGGGAAGAGCGCGAAGTGAAGTCGCTGGCCACCGTGAAGGCCGGCGGCGCCGAGATCATCGAGGTGGACAAGGCGCCGTTCCAGGCGGCGATGAAGCCGGTGTACGACAAGTTCATCACGGACGCGAAGCTGAAGGACCTGGTCAAGCGCGTCCAGGACACGAAGTGAGCGAGCCGCGCTGCTGAACCAACTCCTTCCCCCTCTGGGGGAAGGCCGGGATGGGGGCACGACGGCGCTGGCATAGGGACGCCGCTAGCCCCCACTCCTGCCCTCCCCCAGAGGGGAGAGAAAACAGAGAAGAAACTTCATGTACACCAAACTTTGCCGCACCCTCGCGCGTGCATGCATGTGGTTGGGCATCCTCGGCCTCGTCGCGGTGATCTGCGCCGTGAGCTGGCAGGTGTTCGGCCGCTACGTGCTCAACAACACCCCCACCTGGGCCGAAAGCCTCGCACTGCTGCTGGTGCTCTACGTCACCATGCTCGGCGTGGCCGTGGGCGTGCGCGACGCGGGCCACATCGGGCTCGAATCCTTCCTCGTGCTCGCGCCGGACTGGCTGCGGCTGAAGATGGAATACCTCATCCACGCGCTGATCCTGCTGTTCGGCATTGCCATGGCCTGGAACTGCGCCTCGCTCGCCGAATCGGTGTGGGACTACAGATTGCCCACGCTCTGGATCTCCGAGGGCTGGAAGTATGTGCCCGCCGCCGCATCGGGCGTCCTCATCGTGATGTTCTCCATCGAACACATCATCGCGCTCGCCCAGGGCCGCGAAGTCGAACCTGCCTGGGGCTGAACCGCACCATGACGATCCCTCTGCTCATTCTCTGCCTCTCGTTCACGCTCTTCCTCCTGCTGGGCGTGCCGGTGGCTTTCTCCATCGGCCTGTCGGCCCTGGCCACGCTGCTGTATGAAGGCCTGCCGCTGGCGGTCGGCTTCCAGCAGATGACCTCGGGCATGGGCATCTTCTCGTTCCTCGCCATCCCGTTCTTCATCTTCGCCGGCGAGTTGATGCTCTACGGCGGCATCGCGGACCGCATCGTCAACCTGGCGCGCGACCTGGTGGGCCACGTGCGCGGCGGCCTGGGCATGTCGAACGTGGTGGCCTGCACGCTGTTCGGCGGCGTATCGGGTTCGCCCGTGGCGGACGTCTCGGCCATGGGCGCCGTGATGATCCCGATGATGAAGAAGGAGGGCTATCACGCCGACTACGCGGTCAACGTGACGACCCACGCGGCTCTGGTGGGCGCCCTGATGCCGACCAGCCACAACCTCATCATCTATTCGCTCGCGGCGGGCGGAAAGGTGTCGATCGCGGCGCTGATCCTGGCTGCGCTGCTGCCGGCCGCGGTGCTCACCATCAGCAACCTCGCGGCCGCCTACCTGGTGGCGGTGAAGCGCGGCTACCCCGCGGGCACCTTCCCCGGCTGGGCCATCGTGGGCCGCTCGTTCGCGGCGGCGGTGCCGGGCCTGTTCGTGGTGCTGCTGATCCTGGGCGGCATCCTGTCGGGCATCTTCACCGCCACCGAATCGGCGGCGGTGGCGGTGCTCTACGCCCTGGCGCTCACCATCTTCGTCTACCGCACGCTGAAGTGGGAGCACTTCATCAAGGCCGCATCGAAGGCGGTGCGCACCACCGGCGTGATCCTGCTGCTGATCGGCATCTCCAGCACCTTCGGCTACCTCATCAGCCTGTACGGCGTTGCCGAGCTCACGGGCCAGATGCTGTCGCAGGTGACGAGCACGCCATGGGTGATCTTCCTGCTCATCAACATCATCCTGTTCGTGCTGGGCACCTTCCTGGACATGGCGGCCACCATCCTGCTGTGCACGCCGATCTTCCTGCCCATCGCCCAGCAATACGGCATGACCTCGGTGCAGTTCGGCATCGTGATGCTCATCAACTGCGCGCTGGGCCTGAACACGCCGCCCGTGGGCACGACGCAGTTCGTCGGCTGCGCGATCGGCGGGGTGTCGGTGGGAACGGTGATGCGCACCATCTGGCCGTTCTACGGAGCGCTGATCTTCGCGCTGGCGGTGGTCACCTTCGTACCCGCGTTCTCCACATGGCTTCCCAGCATGTTCATGGTGGTGAAGTGACATACACCCCCAGTCTTCGCGCACTTCGTGTCGCGCGCGCCTTCCCCCTTGCAGGGGGCAACACCTGCGGCCGGCAAGGCCGGTTCCGCGGTGTTCCACGAGAAGACCGCGATCCTCTTTGCCGTCCTTGAAGCCTGATATGTCCGACGCCGCAAGACCTCCGCTCTACATCCGCATCCACGCGGCCGACAACGTGGCCATCGTCGCCAACGACGGCGGGCTGAAGGCCGGCGCGGAGTTCGCCGACGGCCTGCGGCTGGTGGACAACGTGCCCCAGGGCCACAAGGTCGCGCTGGTCGACCTGGCCGAAGGCGAGGCCATCCGCCGCTACGACGTGGTGATCGGCTACGCGCTGAAGGCGCTGCCGCGCGGCAGCTGGGTGCACGAGCGCGTGATGCGCATGCCGACCGCGCCCGAACTCGACGGCCTGCCCATCGCCACGATCAAGCCCCCTGCCTTGCCTCCTCTGGAGGGCTACACCTTCGAGGGCTACCGCAACGCCGACGGCTCGGTGGGCACGCGCAACATCCTGGCCATCACGCAGACGGTGCAGTGCGTGGCGGGCGTCACCGAGTTCGCCGTGCAGCGCATCAAGGCCGAGCTGCTGCCGAAGTACCCGAACGTCGACGACGTGGTGGCGCTGGAACACACCTACGGCTGCGGCGTGGCCATCGACGCGCCCGACGCCATCGTGCCGATCCGCACGCTGCGCAACATCAGCCTCAACCCCAACTTCGGCGGCGAGGTGATGGTGGTGAGCCTGGGCTGCGAGAAGCTGCAGCCCGAGCGGCTGCTGCCGCCAGGGAGCATTCCGATCGCCGACGAGCGCGCGGGCACCGCCCCCGACGCCGCGCTCGACGTGGTCTGCCTGCAGGACGACGCCCACGTCGGCTTCATGTCGATGATCGATTCGGTCATGCGCCAGGCCGAGGAACACCTCGCCCGGCTCGACGCGCGCAAACGCGAGACCGTGCCCGCCAGCGAACTGGTGGTGGGCGTGCAGTGCGGCGGCAGCGATGCCTTCTCGGGCGTCACCGCCAACCCTGCCGTGGGCTTCTGCACCGACCTGCTGGTGCGCGCGGGCGCCACCGTGATGTTCTCCGAGACCACCGAGGTGCGCGACGGCATCGACCAGCTCACCTCGCGCGCATCCACGCCCGAGGTGGCCGAGGCCATGATCCGCGAGATGGCCTGGTACGACGCCTACCTGAAGAAGGGCATGGTCGACCGCAGCGCCAACACCACGCCGGGCAACAAGAAGGGCGGGCTCTCCAACATCGTCGAGAAGGCGATGGGCTCCATCGTCAAGTCGGGCTCCGCGCCGATCAGCGGCGTGCTCGCGCCCGGCGAGAAGGCCGCGCAGAAGGGCCTGATCTACACCGCCACCCCCGCCAGCGACTTCATCTGCGGCACGCTGCAGCTGGCCGCCGGCATCAACCTGCATGTCTTCACCACCGGCCGCGGCACGCCCTACGGACTGGCCGAGGTGCCGGTGATCAAGGTCGCCACGCGCAGCGACCTCGCGCGCCGCTGGCACGACCTGATGGACGTGAACGCAGGCCGCATCGCCGACGGCGAGGCCAGCATCGAGGACGTGGGCTGGGAACTCTTCCGGCTGATGCTCGACGTGGCCAGCGGCCGCAGGAAGACCTGGGCCGAGCACTGGAAGCTGCACAACGCGCTGGTGCTGTTCAATCCCGCGCCGGTGACCTGAGCAGGGACGAGCGCGACGCGCGGGTTCACGCCTCTATCTCTGATCCCTTTTTCAGAACAGTCTCTTCATCAATGGAGTCCCACATGGAAGACCTCAAGGACAAGACAGCCCTCGTCACAGGCGCCAGCACCGGCATAGGCGCGGCGGTGGCCATCGCCTTCGCCGCGCGCGGCATGCGCGTGGCGGTGCACTACAACAGCTCCGCCGACGCGGCGAACCAGGTGGTCGACACCATCCGCGCGGCTGGCGGCACCGCCTTTGCGCTGAAGGCCGACGTGCGCGACACGGGCGCGATCCGCGAGTGCGTGAAGCAGGCTTCGTCGCAGTTCGGCGGCCGCATCGACGTGCTGGTGAACAACGCGGGCAGCCTGGTCAGGCGCGTGCCGATCGCGGAGTTCGATGACGCGCTCTTCGACGAGGTGCTGCACATCAACGCGCGCTCGGTGCTCGCGTTCTGCCGTGAGGTGGTTCCGTTGATGCGCAAGAGCGGCGGCGGCAACATCATCAACGTGACCTCGGTCGCGGCGCGCACCGGCGGCGGGCCTTCGGCCTACCTGTACGCAGGCTCGAAGGGCTTCGTGAGCACGGCGACGCACGGGCTGGCGAAGGAGCTGGTGGGCGATCGCATCCGCGTGAACGCGGTGGCACCGGGCGTCATTCAGACACCCTTCCAGGACCGCTTCTCCACGCCCGCGATGCTGGAGAACTTCCGCGCCAGCATTCCGATGGGCCGGCTCGGCGAGCCCGAGGAATGCGTGGGCGCGTTCCTCTATCTCGCCTCGGAACAACTCTCGGGCTACGTCACCGGACAGGTGATCGAGGTGAATGGCGGGCAGTACATGCCCTGAGCCTCCGGCGCCCTCCCTTTTATTCGGCAATCGACGCAAACCACGACGGAGACAAAGAAGATGACGATCCCATTCCTGCGCAAGCTGGCGGCCCTCGCGGGCGCGGCCTGCATCGCCTTCGGTGCTGCAGCCCCCGCGGCCCATGCCGCCGGCAACGACTACCCCAACCATGTGGTCGAGCTGGTCGTTCCCTACCAGCCCGGCGGCGGCACGGACGCGCTCGCGCGCGCCTTCGCCGACGCGAGCCGCAAGCACATGTCCGAGAGCATCGTGATCGTGAATCGCCCCGGCGCGGGCGGCGCCATCGGCTGGAACGAGGTGATCCACGCCAAGCCCGACGGCTACAAGCTCGCGGTGCTCACGGTCGAGCTGCTCACGCTGCCGCACCTGGGCCTGGCGAAGTTCAACTACGATGACTTCCAGCCCATCGCGCAACTCAACGCCGACCCGGCCGCCATCACGGTGAAGGCCGACTCGCCCTACAACACCATCGAGGAATTCGTCGCCGCCGCGAAGAAGAAGCCGGGCGAGATGGGCGTGGGCAATTCGGGCACGGGCTCGATCTGGCACCTGGCCGCCTCGGCACTCGAAGACAAGACCGGCGCCAAGTTCAACCACATCCCGTTCCAGGGCGCAAACCCCGCCGTGCTGGCGCTGCTGGGCGGCCACGTCGAGGCGGTGGCCGTGAGCCCGGCCGAGGTTTCCACCTACGTGCAGGCCGGCAAGCTCAAGATGCTGATGGTGATGGCCGACAAGCGCCTGCCCGCCTTCGACAAGGTGCCCACCGCGAAGGAGCGCGGCATCGACATCTCGATCGGCACATGGCGCGGTCTCGGCGCGCCGAAGAACACGCCGCCCGAAGTGATGGCCAAGCTGCGCGACATCGCCGCCAAGACCGCGAAGGAGCCGGCGCTGCGCGAGGTGATGGACAAGCAGAACCTGGGCTACGTCTACACCGACGGCGCCGCCTTCAAGGAAACGCTGGCGAAGGACAACGAGTACTTCAAGCAGCTCATCACCAAGCTGGGCATCAAGCCCTGAGGGAGGCATCGCATGCAACGCCGCACACTCATCCGCACCGCCCTCGCCTCTTCGGTCGCCGCCGCGCTTCCGGCTGCCTTCGCGCAAGGCAGCGGCAACTGGCCCACCGGCAAGCCCATCACCTATCTCGTGCCCTTTCCGGCGGGCGGCACCACCGACGTGCTGGGCCGGCTGATCGGGCAGAAGCTGGGGCCGGCGCTGGGCACCACGGTGATCATCGACAACAAGGGCGGCGCCGGCGGAAGCGTGGGCTCCGAGATCGGCGCGCGGGCCGCGCCCGACGGCTTCACGCTGGTGGGCGGCACGATCAGCTCGCACGCGATCAACATCAGCCTGTATCCCAAGCTCGGCTACGACCCGCAGAAGTCGTTCGCGCCGGTGACGCTGATCGGCACCAACCCGGTGGTGCTGGTGGTGAACCAGGCGAGCCCCTGCAAGACGCTGAAGGACGTGATCGAAGCCAGCAAGGCCAAGGCCGGCGGGCTCTCGTCGGCCTCGGCCGGCACGGGCACCTCGCAGCACCTGGCGCTGGAACTGCTGGCCTACAAGTCGGGCGTGAAGTTCACGCACATCCCGTACAAGGGCAGCGGCCCGGCGATCCAGGACGTGATCGGCGGGCAGGTCGACATGATGTTCGACACCACCGTGGTGGCAGGCCCGCACATCCAGAGCGGCAAGCTGCGCGCGATCGCCGTCACCTCGGCGAAGCGGCTGGCCTCGATGCCCGACGTGCCGACGGTGGCGGAGTCGGGCGTGCCGGGGCTGCAGGACTTCGAGGTGGTGTCGTGGCAGGCGATCTTCGTGCCCGCGAACACGCCGGCGCCGGTGGTCGACCGGCTGCACGCCGAGATCCGCAAGATCCTCGCGACACCCGAGATGCAGGACAAGCTCAAGGGTTTCGGCATGGAGCCGGCCGACCTGAGCACCACGCAGATCGCGGCCTTCCAGAAGGCCGAGGTCGAAAAGTGGGCGCAGGTGATCAAGGCGGCGGGCATCAAGCCCGACTGACCGGCCGATCGGCGGGGGCGGCCCGGGGGCGGCCACGGATGGCCGGGAACCAAGGGAAGCTTCCTACGCCCCGGGCGAAAAGCCCTTTATAGAATGCCCCTCCGATCCGCTTTCCAGATCATTGCCACGTGTCCGACCGCTCCGCCGTACTGCCCCAATACCTGTTTCCCAAGCAGGCCCTGACCAATTTCGCCGGCTGGGTCGCGGGCAAGGAGCGGGGCGCCGTCACGACGTGGATCATCCGGCGCTTCGTGGCGAAGTACGGCGTGGACATGGGCGAGGCGCTCGAATCGGACATCAGCCACTACAAGAGCTTCAACCAGTTCTTCACGCGCGAGCTCAAGCCCGGCGCCCGGCCGATCGCCCAGGCCGACCTGGTGTGCCCGGTGGACGGCGCGATCAGCCAGTTCGGCGCCATCGAGGGCGACCAGATCTTCCAGGCCAAGGGCCACAACTACACGACCACCGCACTGGTGGGCGGCGACGCCACGCTGGCCGCCAAGTTCGCGCACGGCAGCTTCGCCACGCTCTACCTGAGCCCGCGCGACTACCACCGCATCCACATGCCCTGCGACGGCCGGCTGGTGCGCATGATCCACGTGCCGGGCGACCTGTTCTCGGTGAACCCGACGACGGCGCGCGGCGTGCCCGGCCTCTTCGCGCGCAACGAGCGCGTGGTGTGCGTCTTCGAATCGGCGCGCGGGCCCTTCGTGCTGGTGCTGGTGGGCGCCACCATCGTCGGCAGCATGGCCACCGTCTGGCACGGCGTGGTCAACCCGCCGCGCGTGGGCGAGCTGCGCGAGTGGCACTACGCCGATCAGCAGATCGACATCCGCAAGGGCGACGAGATGGGCCGGTTCTTGCTGGGCTCCACCGTCGTCATGCTCTTCCCGGCGCCTGCGCTGGCCTTCAACCCGCAATGGGCACCGGGCCGCGCGATCCGGCTGGGCGAAGCCATGGCCGACTACACCAATTTGTGAGGCTTTGTCTCACAACCCGCATCCAGCTTGCATTTACAGCTACAAAACTAGTAGCATTCTCATCGATTGCGATATAGTCGCCGGCCAACGAGACGGTTCATAACCAACCACAAGAACGCGAGGCATCGCCCTGCCCCCGCCAGGTCGACGGCCCGCCCAGCTTCGAGGAGATGATGTCGATGAGTACCAAGGAAAACGCAGCCATCAGCCAGCTGCTCGCCCTGCTCGAAGCCCGCTACGCACTGCGTGTGCTCTGGGCCCTGCGCGACGGCCATGCGCAGACCTTCCGCCTGCTGCAGGACAGCGTCGGCGGCATCACTCCCAACACGCTCAACACCCGCATCAAGGAACTGCGCGAGGCCGGCCTCGTCGGCCATGGCAGCGACGGCTACAGCCTCACGCTCAGCGGGCAGGACCTGCTCAAGCGCCTGTCCGACCTGCAGGCCTTCGCCGGCAAATGGCAGCTCGGCCAGCAGAAGAAGGCTGCGGCGACTGCGCCTGCCGTACCCGCCGCCGCGGCCCCGACCGCTCCCGCCGCGCCGGTCTCGGCCCCGGCTCCCCCGGTTTCGGCTCCCTCCGCGGACCCCCTCGCATCGCCCGCTTCCGCGCCCGCACCGTCCGGCGACGACACCAGCCACGGCTGACCGCGCGCCGGAGCCGCCTGCCGGGCATCGGTAAACTCCGCTCCTTCGATCCACGGATCTCACATTCGACGCAAGGAACGCTCCCCATGCCCACCACCCCCTCCGGCCTGCAATACGAAGACACCGAAGTCGGCACCGGCGCCGAAGCCAAGGCCGGCCATCACGTGCACGTGCACTACACCGGCTGGCTCTACAACGACGGCGTGCAAGGCGCCAAGTTCGACTCCAGCCGCGACCGCAACGACCCCTTCGCGTTCTCGCTGGGCGCCGGCCAGGTCATCAAGGGCTGGGACGAAGGCGTTGCCGGCATGAAGATCGGCGGCAAGCGCACGCTGATCATTCCCGCGTCGCTGGGTTACGGCGCGCGCGGCGCGGGCGGCGTGATCCCCCCGAACGCCACCCTGAAGTTCGACGTCGAACTGCTCGACGCTCACTGAGCCCCTCTGCCGACGCGGCTACAAGGCCCGGTTTCGGGCCTTTTTTGTGTCCCGGAGGCCGTTTCGACCCCATTTTTTTGCTTGAAAAGCCTCTGGCCAGCCCCAAGTGGCTGGCTATCGTTTGTTTTCCGGCGCCTGCCGGTTCTTTGAAAAATGTCTGACCCGCAACAATCCGCACAGAACTCTCAAATGCTGCAAGGCGAGCCAAGTCCCGAAGAACTGGAGGCGGCGCATGCCGCCAACGAGGCCGAGGCGCTCGACGCCCTGGCCGTCGCGCAGGCCGAACTCGCCGCGCTGCAGGCCAAGAATGCCGAACTGGCCGATCAGTACCTGCGCGCCCAGGCAGACGTGCAGAACGCCCGCCGCCGCGCCGACGAAGAAGTCAGCAAGGCCCGCAAGTTCGCCGTCGAGGCCTTCGCCGAAAGCCTGCTGCCCGTGACCGACAGCCTGGAAGCCGGCCTGGCCGTCAAGGACGCCACGCCCGAGCAGATCCGCGAAGGCGCCGAGGCCACGCTGCGCCAGCTCAAGAGCGCGCTCGAACGCAACAAGGTGATCGAGGTGGCGCCCGCCCCCGGCACCAAGTTCGATCCGCACCAGCACCAGGCCATCTCGATGGTGCCCGCCGACCAGGAACCCAACACGGTGGTGAGCGTGCTGCAGAAGGGCTACACCATCAACGACCGCGTGCTGCGCCCCGCTCTGGTCACCGTCAGCGCGCCCAAGTGACGCCGGACGCTCTGCAGTACACAAGATTCCCACAGGAAATCCCCGTTTCGTCCCTTGAATCGCAACGGGTTATCCACACGTTCATAACAACATAACTTTCAGGCTTTCAGGAGTAAGAACATGGCAAAGATCATCGGCATCGACCTCGGCACCACCAACTCGTGCGTGTCGATCATGGAAGGCAACGCCACGCGTGTGATCGAGAACTCGGAAGGTGCGCGCACCACGCCGTCGATCGTCGCGTATCAGGAAGACGGTGAAGTGCTGGTCGGTGCCTCGGCCAAGCGCCAGGCCGTGACCAACCCCAAGAACACGCTGTACGCGATCAAGCGCCTGATCGGCCGCAAGTTCGAGGAAAAGGAAGTCCAGAAGGACATCGACCTGATGCCCTACACCATCGCCAAGGCCGACAACGGCGACGCGTGGGTGGAAGTGCGCGGCAAGAAGATCGCCCCGCAGCAGGTCAGCGCCGACATCCTGCGCAAGATGAAGAAGACCGCCGAAGACTACCTCGGCGAAACCGTCAGCGAAGCCGTGATCACGGTGCCCGCCTACTTCAACGACGCCCAGCGCCAGGCCACCAAGGACGCCGGCCGCATCGCGGGCCTCGACGTCAAGCGCATCATCAACGAGCCCACCGCCGCTGCCCTGGCCTTCGGCCTGGACAAGCAGGACAAGGCCGACCGCAAGATCGCCGTGTATGACCTCGGCGGCGGTACCTTCGACGTGTCGATCATCGAAATTGCCGACGTGGACGGCGAGAAGCAGTTCGAAGTGCTGTCGACCAACGGCGACACCTTCCTGGGCGGCGAAGACTTCGACCAGCGCATCATCGACTACATCATCGGCGAGTTCAAGAAGGAACAGGGCGTCGACCTGAGCAAGGACGTGCTGGCCCTGCAGCGCCTGAAGGAAGCCGCCGAGAAGGCCAAGATCGAGCTGTCGAACAGCGCACAGACCGACATCAACCTGCCCTACATCACGGCCGATGCATCGGGTCCGAAGCACCTGAACATCAAGCTGACCCGCGCGAAGCTGGAAAGCCTGGTCGACGAGCTGATCGAGCGCACCATCGCTCCCTGCCGCCTGGCCATCAAGGACGCCGGCATCAGCGTGGGCGACATCAACGACGTGATCCTGGTCGGCGGCATGACCCGCATGCCCAAGGTGCAGGAGAAGGTGAAGGAATTCTTCGGCAAGGATCCGCGCAAGGACGTGAACCCCGACGAGGCCGTGGCCGTCGGCGCCGCCATTCAGGGCCAGGTGCTCTCGGGCGACCGCAAGGACGTGCTGCTGCTGGACGTGACCCCGCTGTCGCTGGGTATCGAGACCATGGGCGGCGTCATGACCAAGATGATCGCCAAGAACACCACGATCCCGACTAAGTTCGCGCAGACCTTCTCGACCGCCGAGGACAACCAGCCGGCCGTGACCATCAAGGTGTTCCAGGGTGAACGCGACATCGCCGCGGGCAACAAGCTGCTGGGCGAATTCAATCTCGAAGGCATTCCGCCGGCAGCGCGCGGCACGCCGCAGATCGAGGTGAGCTTCGACATCGACGCCAACGGCATCCTGCACGTCGGCGCGAAGGACAAGGGCACCGGCAAGGAGAACAAGATCACCATCAAGGCGAGCTCGGGCCTGTCGGAAGACGAGATCCAGAAGATGGTGAAGGACGCCGAGCTCAACGCCGCCGACGACAAGAAGAAGCTCGAGATCGTGCAGGCGCGCAACCAGGGCGAAGCCATGGTCCACAGCGTGAAGAAGTCGCTGGGCGAGCACGGCGCGAGCCTCGAGGCCTCGGAGAAGGACGCGATCGAGACCGCGATCAAGAACCTGGAAGAAGCCCTCAAGGGCGACGACAAGGCCGCGATCGAGGAAAAGACCAACGCCCTGATGACCGCGAGCCAGAAGCTCGGCGAGAAGATGTACGCCGAATCGCAGGCCGCGGCCGGCGCCTCGGCAGCAGCCGGCGCGGCTGGCGCGGCTGGCGCGGAAGCTGCATCGCACGCACAGGCTGACGACAACGTGGTCGACGCCGAAGTGAAGGAAGTCAAGAAGGGCTGATCTCCAGCCCGCCGACCAAGGCTGGAACACCTGAGAGGGTGCTCCAGCCTTTCTCGCTTCAGTCACCCGAGCTCCCGCCGCTTCTCCTGATCTCCCGATCGACCTGCCATGGCCACCAAACGCGACTATTACGAAACCCTGGGCGTCCCCAAGAACGCCAGCGAGGAAGAAATCAAGAAGGCTTATCGCAAGCTCGCGATGAAGCACCACCCGGACCGCAACCACGGCGACACCGCGAAGGAGGCCGAGGCCAAGTTCAAGGAGGTCAAGGAAGCCTATGAAATGCTTTCCGACGGCCAGAAGCGCGCGGCCTACGACCAGTACGGCCACGCCGGCGTCGACCCGAACATGCGCGGCCCGGGCGCCGAAGGCTTCGGCGGCTTCGCGGAAGCCTTCGGCGACATCTTCGGCGACGTGTTCGGAGGCGGCCGCCGCGGCGGCGGCCGGCAGGTCTTCCGCGGCAGCGACCTGAGCTACGCGATGGAGATCACCCTCGAGGAAGCGGCCGAGGGCAAGACCACCGAGATCCGCATCCCGACCTGGGACGAGTGCGAGACCTGCCACGGCTCGGGCGCGAAGCCCGGCACCAAGCCCATCACATGCACCACCTGCCACGGCGCGGGCGCGGTGCAGATGCGCCAGGGCTTCTTCAGCGTGCAGCAGACCTGCCCCACCTGCCACGGCAGCGGCAAGATCATTCCCGAGCCCTGCACCGCATGCCATGGCCAGGGCAAGATCAAGCGCAACAAGACGCTCGAAGTGAAGATCCGTGCGGGCATCGACGACGGCCAGCGCATGCGCGTGACGGGCAGCGGCGAGCCTGGCGTCAACGGCGGCCCACCGGGCGACCTGTACATCGAGATCCGCCTGAAGAAGCACGACATCTTCGAGCGTGACGGCGACAACCTGCACTGCGTGGTGCCGGTGAGCGTGACCACTGCCGCGCTCGGCGGCGAGATCAATGTGCCCACGCTCAAGGGTGCGGCGGCCATCGACATTCCCGAGGGCACGCAAAGCGGCAAGCAGTTCCGCCTGCGCGGCAAGGGCATCAAGGGCGTGAACTCGAGCTACCCGGGTGATCTGTATTGCCACGTGCGCGTCGAGACGCCGGTGAAGCTCACCGAGTACCAGCGCAAGCTGCTGAAGGACCTCGACGAGTCGCTCAAGAAGGGCGGCGAGAAGCACAGCCCTACCGACAAGGGCTGGTTCGACAAGGCGAAGGAATTCTTCAGTTGATCGTCCTGCACGCGCCGGGCCGGCCGCAATGGCCGGCCTCGGCATGCTCAAGCCCTGCTGAAAGGCTGGCCCCTGTCCACTTGAGGTTGAACAGCGAACCGGGGCCGCTTCGCTGAACACGGGGGCTCGAGAGCAGCCTCCCCGCTATCCCCACCTATCTCTGGAGCAGACCGGCCACCTTGAACTGGTGCACCGGCCACTGCACCCCTGGTCGCACCGATGCGGTGCATCCGCACCAGGAGGAACACGCCGACCCCGCCCCGGGCGCGATACCGACACCGACTCACGCGAGCCACCTATCCGAAGGTGGCTCAGGGTTTGCTTTTATATTTTTTTGGGTTGAGCAATAAACCGAACGGCAGATCGCGCGTTATTGCAACAGGAACGCCTGTTTTTTGAGCCTCGACGCTCAATAGGCGATTTTTTCCCGGAGAAAAGGCAAAAACGGACGACAGCCATTCGGCATAGGTGTTTTCACCCGGAGAGAATGAAGAAAGCGAGCCTTTGAATTTAACTGAAATCCGGAAATTTGTTCCTTGATTTTGGTGGAACTTTACTTGGCAGCGTGGTTCTGAATTAACAAATGATTTGCCGGGTTCAATCTTTGCTTTATGCTGATTGTTAGCAGATTGTTGTAGGGGAGTTTTCCACGGCATGCAGCCATGGGCAGGCACACCTTTAAATGTTGCGCAAGCCTTTGCTGCACGCTATCGGGCCAAAAGCCCAACGACCTGAAGGAGGCGTGACCATGGATGTGATCAGCAACTTTGCCGCCCGCTACGAGCGAACCCGCGAGGAAGTCATCTCGCTGCAGGATTACCTGGACATCTGCAAGCGGGATCCCATGGCCTATGCCACTGCCTCCGAGCGCATGCTCAAGGCCATCGGCGAGCCCCAGCTGGTCGACACCCGCAACGACCCCCGCCTGTCGCGGATCTTCGCGAACAAGGTCATCAAGATCTATCCGGCATTCAAGGAGTTCTATGGCATGGAAGATGCCATAGAGCAGGTGGTGTCCTATTTCCGCCACGCAGCCCAGGGGCTGGAGGAAAAGAAGCAGATCCTTTACCTGCTGGGCCCGGTGGGCGGCGGCAAGAGTTCGATCGCGGAACGCCTGAAGCAGCTCATGGAGCACGTTCCCTTCTACGCCATCCAGGGTTCGCCGGTCAACGAATCGCCGCTGGGCCTCTTCGATGCGGTCGAGGACGGCGAGATCCTTGAAAAGGAATACGGCATCCCGAGCCGCTACCTGAATCGAATTCTTTCTCCCTGGGCCGTCAAGCGGCTCGAGGAGTACGGCGGCGACATCCGCCAGTTCAAGGTCGTCAAGCGCTATCCGTCGGTACTGCGGCAGATCGCGGTCGCCAAGACCGAACCGGGCGACGAGAACAACCAGGACATCTCATCGCTGGTCGGCAAGGTCGACATCCGCAAGCTCGAAACCTACGCCCAGGACGACCCCGACGCCTACTCCTACTCCGGCGGCCTGTGCCTGGCCAACCAGGGCCTGCTGGAGTTCGTGGAAATGTTCAAGGCGCCGATCAAGGTGCTGCACCCCCTGCTGACCGCCACGCAGGAAGGCAACTTCAAGGGCACGGAGGGCTTCGGCGCCATCCCCTTCGACGGCATCGTGCTCGCCCACAGCAACGAGAGCGAGTGGAAGGCCTTCCGCAACAACAAGAACAACGAGGCTTTCCTCGACCGGATCTACATCGTCAAGGTGCCCTACTGCCTGCGCGTCTCGGAGGAGATCAAGATCTACGAGAAGCTGGTGCGCAACTCCTCGCTGGCCCACGCCCCCTGCGCCCCGGGAACGTTGCGCATGATGGCCCAGCTCTCGGTGCTCACGCGCCTGAAGGAGCCCGAGAACTCCAGCACCTTCAGCAAGATGCAGGTCTACGACGGCGAGAACCTCAAGGACACCGACCCGAAGGCCAAGTCGATCCAGGAGTACCGCGACTACGCGGGCGTCGACGAGGGCATGAGCGGCGTTTCGACGCGCTTCGCCTTCAAGATCATCTCCAAGGTCTTCAACTTCGACAGCTCCGAGGTCGCCGCCAACCCGGTGCACCTGATGTACGTGCTCGAGCAGCAGATCGAGCGCGAGCAGTTCCAGCCGGAAGTCGAGCAGAAGTACATCAGCTACATCAAGGAGCTGCTGGCGCCGCGGTACGCCGAGTTCATCGGCAAGGAGATCCAGACCGCCTACCTCGAGAGCTACAGCGAGTACGGCCAGAACATCTTCGACCGCTACGTCACCTACGCCGACTACTGGATCCAGGACCAGGAGTTCCGCGACGTGGACACCGGCGAAGTCTTCGACCGCGCCTCGCTCAACGCCGAACTCGAGAAGATCGAGCGGCCCGCCGGCATCGGCAACCCGAAGGACTTCCGCAACGAGATCGTCAACTTCGTGCTGCGCGCTCGGGCCGGAAACGCGGGACGCAACCCGGCGTGGACCAGCTACGAGAAGCTGCGCTCGGTGATCGAGAAGAAGATGTTCTCCAACACCGAGGAGCTGTTGCCGGTGATCAGCTTCAACACCAAGAGCAGCGCCGACGAGCAGAAGAAGCACGAGGACTTCGTGACCCGCATGGTCGAGAAGGGCTATACGTCGAAGCAGGTGCGCCTGCTCTGCGAGTGGTATCTGCGTGTGCGCAAGAGCTCGTGATATGGCACATCCCCAGGCTCCGCGCACTTCGTGTCGCTTTTCCACCCCTCTTGCAGGGGGCAACGCCAGCGGCCCGGCAAAGCCGGTTCCGTGGCGTTTCACGAAGGGACGCGGCCTGATCCGTCACTAAGGGAGCAGACACATCGTGGCCATCCTGCAGCAGATCATCGACCGCCGCCTGTCGGGCAAGAACAAGTCCATCGGCAACCGTGAGCGCTTCCTCAGGCGCTACAAGGGGCAGATCCAGGAGGCGGTGAGGCGCGCCGTCAGCGGCCGCAACATTCGCGAGCTGGAGCAGGGCGAAGATGTGACGCTGCCGCGCCACGACGTGTCCGAGCCCGTGTTCGGCCACGCTCGCGGCGGTGACCGCGAGTACGTGCATCCCGGCAACCAGGAGTACCTCAAGGGCGACCGCATCAAGCGGCCCGAAGGCGGCGGTGGAAGCGGCTCCGGCAGCGGAGAGGCCAGCGACAGCGGAGAAGGCGAGGACGACTTCGTCTTCCGCCTCACGCGCGAGGAGTTCATGCGCGTCTTCTTCGACGACCTCGCGCTGCCGCACCTCATCCGCACGCAGATCGCCGACGTGCCGGAATGGAAGAGCCACCGCGCCGGCTTCACCAGCGACGGCTCCCCCAACAACCTGCACGTGGTGCGCTCGATGCGCGGCGCCCTCGCCCGCCGCATCGCGCTGGGCGGAGAGCCGCGCAAGGAACTCAAGCGCCTGGAGGCTCACCTCGAGAGCCTGCAGCGGCATCCTCAGGCCGACCAGCCCTTCATCCAGAAGGAGATCCGCGAGACTGAAGAGCGCATCGCCGAAGTGCGCCGCTCCATGCGGCACGTGCCCTACATCGATCCCATCGACCTGCGCTACCGCAACCGCGTGAAGACGCCCGTGCCCAGCGCCAAGGCGGTGATGTTCTGCCTGATGGACGTGTCGGGCTCGATGGACGAGGCGCGCAAGGACATGGCCAAGCGCTTCTTCATGCTGCTGTACATGTTCCTCACGCGGCACTACGAGAAGATCGACCTGGTCTTCCTGCGCCACCACACGCAGGCACAGGAGGTGAGCGAGGAGGAGTTCTTCCATGCCACCGAGACCGGCGGCACGGTCGTGTCGAGTGCGCTGGTGCTGATGGACGAGATCATCAAGGCGCGCTACCCGAGCGGCGAATGGAACGTCTACGGCGCGCAGGCCAGCGACGGCGACAACTGGCACCAGGACAGCGGCCGCTGCCGCGAGCTGCTGGTCGAGAACATCCTGCCGGCGGTGCGCTACTACGCCTACGTGCAGGTGGCCGAGACCGAGCAGAACCTGTGGCAGGAATACCAGCAGCTCGAGGGCGTGGAGCCCAACTTCGCCATGCGCAAGGTGTCCGAGGCGCAGGACATCTACCCGGTCTTCCGCGACCTGTTCAAGAAGGAAGGTGTGACGTCATGAACAACACCATCTCCGCCCCTCCTCCGGCCACCAGCCTGCCGCGGCTGGAGCGCCTGCCCAGCCCTTCGGACTGGACCTTCGAGCTGATCGAGACCTATCACTCCGAGATCGCGAAGACCGCCCGGAGCTACGGCCTGGACGTGTACGCGAACCAGCTCGAGATCATCACCGCCGAGCAGATGATGGATGCCTACGCCAGCGTGGGCATGCCCATGATCTACCGCCACTGGTCGTACGGGAAGCAGTTCATCGCCACCGAGAAGAACTACCGTCGCGGCCACATGGGGCTGGCCTACGAGATCGTCATCAACTCCGATCCGTGCATCGCCTACCTGATGGAGGAGAACACCATGGCCATGCAGGCCCTGGTGATCGCCCACGCGGCCTACGGACACAACAGCTTCTTCAAGGGCAACTACCTGTTCCGGATGTGGACGGACGCCTCGTCCATCATCGACTACCTTGTCTACGCGCGGCACTACATCGCCGAGTGCGAGGAGCGCCACGGCCTCGATGCGGTCGAGGAGTTGCTCGATTCCTGCCATGCGCTGATGAACTACGGCGTCGACCGCTATCGCCGTCCGCAGAAGCGTTCGCTGGCGCAGGAGGCCGCCCAGCGCGCCGAGCGCGAGCGTCACATGCAGCAGCAGGTGAACGACCTCTGGCGCACACTGCCGCGCAGGAGCGAACAGGCGGCCGAGGCCGATGCCGCCAGGCGCTTCCCGGCGGAGCCGCAGGAGAACCTGCTCTACTTCATCGAGAAGAACGCCGCGCTGCTGGAGCCATGGCAGCGCGAGGTGGTGCGCATCGTGCGCAAGATCGCTCAGTACTTCTACCCGCAGCGCCAGACCCAGGTCATGAACGAGGGCTGGGCCACCTTCTGGCACTACACGCTTCTCAACACCATGTACGACCGCGGCCAGCTCGCCGACGGCTTCATGATGGAATGGCTGAGTTCGCACACGGGCGTGATCTTCCAGCCGCCGGTGGGCCACCGCGCCTACAGCGGCATCAACCCCTATGCGCTGGGCTTCGCGATGTACACCGACCTGCGCCGCATCTGCGAGAAGCCGACGGAGGAAGACCGCCGCTGGTTCCCCGATTTCGCCGGCACCGACTGGCTGCGCACGCTCGACTATGCGATGCGCAACTTCAAGGACGAGAGCTTCATCGGCCAGTTCCTGAGCCCGAAGACGATGCGCGACTTCCGTCTCTTCGCGATCCGCGACTTCCAGAGCGAATCGGAGCTGGAGGTGTCCGCCATCCACGACGACAGCGGCTACCACGCGCTGCGCGAGTCGCTGTCACGCCAGTACGACATGGGCAGCCGCGAGCCGGACATCCAGGTATGGAACGTGGCCATGCGCGGCGACCGCTCGCTGACGCTTCGGCACACGCAGCGCAACAACCTGCCGCTGCACGACACGGCCGAAGAGGTGCTCAAGCACGTCGCGCGGCTCTGGGGCTTCGACGTGCATCTGGAGAGCATCGACAGCCAGGGCCGCATCAGCCGCAGCTGGAAGGCCTCGGCGCCGAAGCAGCTGTATTAGGCCAACCCCCAGGCTTCGCGCACTTCGTGTCGCGCGCGCCTTCCCCATTGTAGGGGGCAGCAACACCTGCGGCCCGGCAAAGCCGGTTCCGCGGTGTTCCACGAAAAATTCGCTTTCAGGAGACCAACGCCGCAATAGCGAGGGTGTATCCCTTCACGCCGAGCCCCACGATGATGCCCTTGGCTGCGGGCGAGATGTACGAGTGGTGGCGGAATTCCTCTCGCGCATGCACGTTCGAGATGTGCAGTTCGATCAGCGGCACGCTCGCGCCCTTGATGGCGTCGTGCAGCGCGATCGAGGTGTGGGTGTAGGCGCCGGGGTTCATCACCACGCCGATCATGTTGCCTGCCGCAACCTCGCGGCCGGCCTCCTGGATCCAGTCGATCAGCACGCCTTCGTGGTTCGACTGGCGGCATTCGATCTCCACGCCGTGCTTCGCACCCGTTTCCTTGCACAGGCGCTCGACGTCGGCCAGCGTGTCGCGTCCGTACTGTTCGGGCTCGCGCGTGCCGAGCAGGTTGAGGTTGGGGCCGTTGAGGACGAGGATCTTCTTCATGATGGTTGACGGAATCTGGCAAACGGACGCCGATTATGTTCTCGCGACCGTCCTGCGCCCGCGCGGCGGTCGAGCCGACGTAGTAGTTGTACGAATCGATGTCGACCACGCAGCGCGCCATCAGTTCGACGAAGGAGCGCAGCTTCTGCCCCATGTAGCGCTGCCGCTGGTAGGCGCAGTAGATGCGCCGCGGCTCCGGCTGCCACTGCGGCAGCACCGGCGCGAGCACGCCCTGCTCCAGCTCGGGCCGCACGAAGAAGGCCGGCAGCAGCGCGATGCCCAGGCCGTCGATGCAGAAGGTCTTCATCACCCAGTGGTCGTTGGTTTCGAAGGCCGGCTCTGGCCTGAAGGCGAAGCTGGCAGTGCCCGATACCAGCAGCACCTGCGAGCGCCCGGCCGATTCCTTCATCACGATGGACTGGTGCGCCTCCAGTTCGTCGGGCGACGACGGCATGCCGTGCCGCGCGAGGTACTGCGGACTCGCGTACAGCCCATAGTTCAGCCGCCCCAGCAACCGCGCCACGAGGTTCGGCGCATCGGGCGGCTCGGAGCACACGTAGCAATCGACGTCGGCGATGCGCGGCGCGTGGAAGCCGTTGGCCACGTCGAGCTGGCAGCGCACGTCCGGATGCGCCTCCAGGAACAGCTTGACCACGTGGCAGACGAAGGAGGTGCTGAACTGCGTGTCCGACAGCAGCGAGAGGCTGCCCGACACGCCCGTCGTCAGCGCATGGATCTCGGTGCTGGCCTCTTCGAGCCGGCCCTTCACCTCGTCGAGCAGCCCTTCGCCGCGTGCGAGAAAGGCGTGCCCGGCCTCGGTGAGCGAGATGCGGCGAGGGCTGCGCAGCAGCAGCTGCGCGCCCAGCAGCTCCTCCAGCCGCGTGAGCTGCCGGCTCAGGGTGGCCTTGGAGACGCCGGAGAGGCTCTCCGCCTTCGTCAGGCTGCCGCTGCGGGCGATCAGCACGAAAGCCTCGACCAGGGCGAGATCGATGCGGCTCATGCGGCCCAGCGTTGCAGGAATGAAAAGCAGCGTCTCTTCATGTGACTTTCATCGGTGCGGCGGAAACGGTACGGTATCACCGGCGAACAGTTCGCTCCCCACGATCCATCCATGAACACTCCACAAGACACGGCCGCGTGGCACCCCGTCGCGCGCTCGGCCGACCTGCGCCCGGGCGCCAACATCGTCGCCGGCTTCGCCGAAGGCCAGGAACTCGCCCTCTGGCGCGCGGCCGACGGCACCGCCCAGGCCTGGGAGAACCGCTGCCCCCACCGCAGCGTGCGCTTCACGCTCGGGCAGGTCGTCGACAACCGACTGGCCTGCGCGTACCACGGCTGGCAATACCAGGCGGGCAGCGGGCAGTGCACCAGCATTCCGGCGCACCCCGCCATGCAGGCGCCGCGCAACGTCTGCGCGAAGACCTTCGGCACGGCTGAGGCGGCCGGGATGCTGTGGGTGAACCTTTCGCCCGAGGCTCCCCCGGTTCCAGACGAACTGCGCGATGCCGTCCCTGGCGGCTGGCATTTCTGCCGCACGCTGACCGTGCGCGCGCCCGCCGCCACTGCGCGGGCGGCGCTCGTGCAGCACGGCATGGCGGCCGCCTCGCCAGGCTGGCGCGGCCGGCTCGGCGGCGCGGAAACCCTCGCGCTCGTCCTCGACGCCCAGCCCGGCCTCGCCTTCATCCACCTGTGGACCGAGGCGGCGCCCGGCTCGGCCGCCATGAAGGCCCTGCACGCGGCAGCCCGCCAGTTGCGCACCGACATCGAAGCCCTGCCCCGCGGCTGAAGAAAGAGAGATCCATGCCCTTCGCCACCGACGATCCCAACATGCTCGACGACTGGCTGGTCGTCGGCCCCGCGCCGGCGCCATCGGCCTTGCGCACCACCCGCCTGCTCGGCGAGACCGTGCAGTTGTCGACCGGCGCCGACGGCACGCCAAGCTGCAGGCTCGGTGACATGCCGCTCACTGTGCAGCGATGCTACGGCTATCTCTGGGTCTGCCCGAGCGGCCGCCCGGCCCGGCCGCTCTTCGACTTTCCCGAATACGACGAACCGGGCCGCCGCCGCGTCGACTGCGGCGGCATCGGCGTGGCGGTGTCGGGCCTGCGCGTGATCGAGAATTTCCTGGACATGGCGCACTTTCCGTTCGTGCATGCCGACTACCTCGGCAAGGTGCCGCACACCGAGGTGGCGCAGTACCAGGTGAAGGTGGAACCGGCCACCGGCGAGATCTGGGCCACCGACTGCCGCTTCTGGCAGCCGCGCGCCTCGGCCGCGCACGATTCTTCGGGCAGCGAGGTCATCTACAAGTACCGCGTGATGCAGCCCTTCTCGGCCATGCTCTACAAGAGCAGCTTCCGCGCGGGGGAGCTCGATGCGATCGGCATCTTCCTGCAGCCCGTCGACGAGGAACACGTGATCGCCCACACCCTGCTGGCCTGCTACGACGACCACTCCACCGACGCCGAACTCATCGCCTTCCAGCACACCATCTTCGGGCAGGACAAGCCCATCCTGGAAAACCACGCCTTCAAGCGCATGCCGCTCGAAGGCCGCGCCGAGACGCCCACACGCGGCGACACCTCCTCCGTCACCTACCGGCGATGGCTGCGCGAGCGCGGCATGCGCTTCGGCGTGAGGGCCGCGGCATGACGACGGCGACGCTGAAGCTCTACGACTACCCGCTCTCGGGCAACTGCTTCAAGGTGCGGCAGATGCTGGCCTGGCTTGGCCTGGCGTACCAGACGGTGCCGGTCGATTTCTTTCCAGGCCGCGAGCACAAGTCGGCAGCGTTCCTCGCCGACGTCAATCCGCTGGGCCAGCTGCCGGTGATCGACGACGCCGGCTTCGTGCTGCGCGACGCGCAGGCCATCCTGGTCTATCTCGCGAGCCGCTACGACGCAGGAGGCCGCTGGTATCCCGACAAGCCGAGCCTGCGCGGCGAAGTCGCCCAGTGGCTCGCCACCGCCGACGAGATCACCCGCACCGCCTCGGCCGCGCGGCTGCACGACGCCCTGGGCTATCACCACCTCGACATCGATGCCTGCCGCGCGGGCGCGCGCGCCGTGTTCCGCGTGCTGGACGACCACCTCGCCGAACGCGCCACCGAAGGCCTGCGCTGGCTCGCGTCGGCGCCCGATGCGACCATTGCCGACCTCGCCTGCTTTCCCTACGTGGCGCTCGCGGGCGAAGGCGGCATCTCGCTCGACGAGTTTCCCGCGTTGCGAAACTGGGTCTGGGATTTCCGCCACCTGCCGGGGTTCATCGGCATGTCGGGTATCTTCCCTGCTGGACCTGCCTGAGAATCCTCTTCCATCCCCCCGCTTCCGAGATCGAACATCATGAAAACCAAAGCCGCCGTCGCCTGGAAATCCGGCGCCCCGCTCACCATCGAAACCGTGGACCTCGAGGGCCCGAAATTCGGCGAAGTGCTCGTCGAGATCAAGGCCACCGGCATCTGCCACACCGACTACTACACCCTCTCGGGCGCCGACCCCGAAGGCATCTTCCCCGCCATCCTGGGCCATGAGGGCGCGGGCATCGTGGTGGACGTCGGCCCCGGCGTCACCACCCTGAAGAAGGGCGACCACGTCATTCCGCTGTACACGCCCGAATGCCGCCAGTGCAAGTTCTGCCTGAGCCGCAAGACCAACCTGTGCCAGCTCATCCGCGGCACCCAGGGCAAGGGCCTGATGCCCGACGGCACCAGCCGCTTCAGCCTCGACGGCAAGCCCATCGCCCACTACATGGGCACCAGCACCTTCAGCAACTACACCGTCGCGCCCGAGATCTCGCTGGCCAAGATCCGCGAGGACGCGCCCTTCGACAAGGTCTGCTACATCGGCTGCGGCGTGACAACCGGCATCGGCGCGGTGATCTTCACCGCCAAGGTGGAAGCCGGCGCAAACGTGGTGGTGTTCGGCCTCGGCGGCATCGGCCTGAACGTGATCCAGGGCGCCAAGATGGTGGGCGCCGACAAGATCATCGGCATCGACCTGAACCCCGCTCGCGAGGAGATGGCGCGCAAGTTCGGCATGACGCACTTCCTGAACCCGAAGGACCACGAGAACATCGTCGACGCGATCGTGCAGCTGACCGACGGCGGCGCGGACTACAGCTTCGAGTGCATCGGCAACACCAAGGTGATGCGCCAGGCGCTGGAGTGCACGCACAAGGGCTGGGGCCGCAGCATCATCATCGGCGTGGCCGAGGCCGGCGCCGAGATCAGCACCCGCCCGTTCCAGCTGGTCACCGGCCGCAAGTGGGAAGGCTCGGCCTTCGGCGGCGCGCGCGGACGCACCGACGTGCCGAAGATCGTCGACTGGTACATGGAAGGCAAGATCGACATCGACAGCCTGATCACGCACACCATGCCGCTGGAGAAGATCAACGACGGCTTCGACCTCATGAAGCGCGGCGAGTCGATCCGCGGCGTGGTGATCTACTAACCCCCAGGCTTCGCGCACTTCGTGTCGCTGCGCCGACCCCCTTGCAGGGGGCAACACCTGCGGCCCGGCGAAGCCGGTTCCGCGGTGTTCCTGGCAAAGGCATCTACTCATTCACTGGAGATGATCTCGTGACGGAAAGAATGGAACCCCTGCGCAGGATCGAGGCGGGCGTCCTCGAGGTGGCCTACTACGAAGCCGGCCCCGCCGACGGTCCGCCTGTGCTGCTGATGCACGGCTTCCCGTACGACATCCACACCTATGCCGAGGTCGCGCCGATGCTGGCCGACGCGGGCTGCCGGGTGATCGTGCCGTACCTGCGCGGCTACGGTCCCACGCGCTTCCTGAGCGAGGCGACACCGCGCTCGGGCGAGCAGGCTGCGCTGGGCGCCGACCTGCTTGCGCTGCTCGACGCGCTGAAGATCGAGCGCGCCGTGCTCGCCGGCTACGACTGGGGCGGCCGTGCGGCCTGCGTGGTCGCGGCGCTGTGGCCCGAGCGCTGCGCGGGGCTGGTGTCCCTCAACAGCTACAACATCCAGAACATCGCCAAGGCGATGGAGCCCGACACGCCCGAGAACGAGCACAGCCTCTGGTACCAGTACTACTTCCACAGCGAGCGCGGGCGCGCCGGCCTGCAGAAGGACCGCAGGGCATTCACGAAGCTGCTGTGGAAGCTCTGGTCGCCCACCTGGAAGTTCGACGACGCCACCTTCGAGCGCAGCGCCGCCGCCTTCGACCATCCCGACTTCGTGGACGTGGTGATCCAGTCGTACCGGCACCGCTTCGGCCTGGTGCCGGGTGATCCGGCGTACGCCGACATCGAGCGCCGCCTCGCGGCCCAGCCCACGATCACCGCGCCCGCCATCACCTTCGACGGCATCGACGACGGCGTGCGCCCGCCGGCCGATGCCTCCGCCCACGCCCACCGCTTCGGCGGCCCGCGCTCGCACCGGCTCGTGCCGGGCGCCGGCCACAACCTGCCGCAGGAAGCGCCCCGCACCTTCGCCGACGCCGTGCTCGAGCTCGTGCCGGCGCTGCGCGCCAACGACAAGAAACCTCAATGACCGACAACACCCCCAAGCTGCTCTCCGAGCACCGCGCCTTCGGCGGCCTGCAGCGCTTCGTCGAGCACCGTTCGCTCGAGATCGGCCTGCCGATGCGCTTCTCGGTCTACCTGCCGCCGCAGGCCGCACACGAGCGCGTGCCGGCCCTGCTCTACCTCGCGGGCCTGACCTGCAACGAGGAGACCTTCGCCATCAAGGCCGGCGCGCAGCGCATGGCGGCCAGCCTGGGCATCGCGCTGATCGCACCCGACACCAGCCCGCGCGGCCCGGAAGTGGAAGGCATCCCGGGCGCCAAGGACAACTGGGACTTCGGCATCGGCGCCGGCTTCTATCTCGACGCGCTGGCCGAACCGTGGGCCACGCACTGGCGCATGGAAAGCTGGATCGTGCAGGAGCTGCTGCCGCTGGTGGCCCGGCACTGTCCGATCGACAGCGAGCGCATCGGCATCTTCGGCCACTCGATGGGCGGCCACGGGGCGCTGACGCTGGCGCTGCGGCATCCGGGGCGCTTCAGGTCGCTGTCGGCCTTCGCGCCGATCTGCGCGCCCACCCAGTGCCCATGGGGCGAGAAGGCCTTCGCGGGCTACCTGGGCGAGCCCGGCGCCGACCGCGCGCAGTGGCTGGCGCACGATGCCAGCGCGCTCATGAAGTCGCAGGTCACGGCGCCCTACCCGCAGGGCATCCTCATCGACCAGGGGCTGGACGACAAATTCCTGGCCGAGCAGCTGCACCCCGAGATCTTCGAGGCCGCCTGCTTCGCCGCCGGCCAGCCGCTCACGCTGCGCCGCCACGCGGGCTACGACCACGGCTACTACTTCATCCAGAGCTTCATGGCCGACCACATCGCCCACCACGCGCAGACCTTGCGCGCCTGAGCGTTCGCAGGCCGCCTCATCGACCGCGGCGCCACCGCGCCGTATGATGAAACGCATCATGTCCGCCGCCCAGATTCCGGCTTTCCACCTGCGGTCGCGCAAAGGCGGCGCCGAGGAGAACATGGTGCTGGCAGGCATCTGGCGCCGCGCATGGATCGCGGCCAACCGCGACGTCGCGCACGTCGAGCCCATCGCCCACTGGCTGCATCGCGTGCACACCGAGTTCGGCCCGCCCGCCGAAGTGGTGGTGGCCGAGCGCGAAGGCCAGGTGCTGGCCTTCATGGTGCTGCTGGCGCGGCGCGAGTACGTGGCCCAGCTCTTCGTCGAGCCCCACCTGCGCAACCAGGGCCTGGGCAAGGCGCTGCTCGACGAAGCCTGCGTGCGGATTCCCAACGGCTGGCGGCTGCACGTGGCGGCCACCAACACATCGGCCCAGCGCTTCTACGAACGCTACGGGCTGGAGCGCGGCGCAGCCGACCGCCACCCCACCAGCGGGCGCGAACGCATCGCCTACCATTGGTCGCCCTCGCGCCCGCCATGGCGCATCGGCTGACGACAGGCCTCGGCCCCTCTCTCATTCCTCGCAGCACCATGCGCATCGACCACATCGCACTCTGGACCAACGATCTCGAACGCTGCAAGCGCTTCTACGTCGACTACTTCGGCGCCACCGCCGGCGCCGGCTACGTCAACCCGGCCAAGGGCTTCGCCTCCTGCTTCCTGAGCCTGGGCGACGGCGCGCGCATCGAGGCCATGACCACCAGCACGCTCGCGCCCGTGCCGGCCGAACCCGGCGCCCAGCGCATGGGCTGGACGCACCTCGCGATCAGCGTGGGCTCCGACGCCGCCGTGGACGCGCTCACGCAACGCCTGAAGGCCGACGGCTACCCGCTGCTCGACGGCCCGCGCCGCACCGGCGACGGCTACTACGAGAGCGTGGTGCTCGACCCGGACGGCAACCGCATCGAGATCACTGCATGAGCGCCGCGCCGTGCCGTCCCAGGCAAGCTCGCGCCATGGTGCGAAGCACGGAGGTACTCCGATGAGCGAGTTCGTCCAGAGCCTGCACGAGGTCTTCGAGCGCCTCGGCCGCATCGAGACGAAGCGCATGTTCGGCGGTCACGGCGTCTGGCACGAGGGCCGGATGATCGCGCTGGTCGCCGACGAGACGCTCTACCTCAAGTCCGACGCGGAAAGCGCCGTGCACTTCGACAGGCTGAACCTGCAGCCCTTCACCTACATGCGCCAGGGCAAGGCGATGCCGATGTCCTACCGGCTCGCCCCGGCCGATCTCTTCGAGGATCGCGAGGAGGCCGCGCGCTGGGGCCGGCTGGCCTACGAGGCGGCGCTGCGCTCGGGCCAGCCACCCAAGCCGAAAAAGCCCCGCAAGCCGGCTGCAAGGAAGGCCGCAGCCAAGAAGACAGCAGCGAAGAAAGCCCCCGTGAAGAAAAAGAGCCCGACGGCGAAAGCGGCCTCCCGGTGAACGAGCGCCGCACCCATCCCACGCTCCCGCCCCTGCTCGAGCGCGAACAGATCGCGCTGCTCGATCCCTTCGAAAGCCTGGCCACGGCGAACATCGTGGTCGTCTCCACGCTGCAGGAAGCCGAGCGCGCCGCCGCCACGCTGCTGGCGGCCGGCATCGCGGGCTTCGACACCGAATCGAAACCCACCTTCGCGAAGAACGAGGTGTCGGGCGGGCCGCACGTGGTGCAGTTCGCCACGCGCGATGCGGCCTGGCTGTTCCAGCTGCACCGCACCGAGTGCAACCCGGTGGTGGCCGCGCTGATCGCCTCGACCGAGCTGCGCAAGGTCGGCTTCGGCCTGTCGGGCGACCTCACGCTGATCCGCAACCGGCTGAACCTCGAGCCGAAGGCCGTGTTCGACATCGACGACGAGTTCCGCCGCCGCGGCTACCGCAGGTCGGTGGGCGTGAAGGCGGCGGTGGCGCTGGTGTTCGGCCGCCGCTTCGTCAAGTCGCGCAAGGCGACCACCTCGAACTGGGCCAACCGGCAGCTCACCGAGGCACAGGTCCGCTATGCGGCGAACGACGCCTGGGCGTCGATCCGGGTGTACGACGCGCTCTTCGGCGGCGGCTGATCCGGAGGGCTCAGTCGCGCCCGGCCTCGATGATCGCCTGCGCCAGCCGCTTGGGGTTCGAGAAGAACATCTCGTGGCTGCCCGGGCACTCCACCAGACGGAACAGGCCCAGCCGCTCCGACAGGCGCGGATGCCACGGCAGGCCGTGCGGCATCGCGGTGTCCTGCTGGCAGTTCAGGTACGACTTGCCCAGCGCCAGCGCCGCCAGCGGCTGGCTCAGGCGGATCTTGTCCGTGAAGGTGCGATACGGATGGGGGTTGAGCTTCTCGTAGGCGGCCTGGGCGGTCGCGAAGTCGGCGTCGTTGATGAAGGCCTCGCGCCAGATCTCGAAGGGCAGCGTCACCGCGTTGCCGTTGCCCGCGGCGACGGCGTCGAACAGCGTCACGTAGTGCGGCGGCACCATGTCGTTGAGCGATTCGCCGTCCAGCGGCACGAAGGCATTGATGTAGACCAGCCGCTTGAGCCTGTGCGCGATGCGGTCGGCCACGCCCGAGATCACCATGCCGCCGTAGCTGTGGCCCACGAGGCGCACCTGCGTGAGGTCCTTTTCCTCGATGTAGCGCACGGCGGAGGCGATGGCGTCTTCGAGGCCGATGCTGGAGCGGTCGTCGCCGGGGTTGTTGCCCGCCAGCGTGGGGCAGTACACGGTGTGGCCGGCCGCGCGCACGCCGTCGGCCACGGCTTCGATCTCGGCGCCGGTGTGCCACGCGCCGTGGACCAGGACATAGGTATCGGACATGGGAAGTCTCTTTCGTTGTTTCGATGCAGAGGGACTTTAGGAACGGGGCGATGCCGCGAATGGCCGATGCCTGCCACGCGGATGGCCGGTTCGCGCCAGTTCAGCACCGGCGCCGCAGTTCGCCGGGTGTGGCGCCCAGGTGCGCACGGCATTGGCGAACAAAGTGTGAGGCATCGGCCAGTCCCACGCGATACCCGATTTGGGCGATGCCCAGACGGTCGAAACGTGCATCGGCCAGCATGCGGCGCGCGGCCGCCATGCGGAAACCCGCGAGCGCGGCGGCGAAGGTGGTGGGGCCCTCCTCGCTGCCCTCGCCGGCGGCCAGGCAGCGGTGCAGGCTGCGTTCGGAAATGCCCAGCCCGCGCGCCACGCTCGCCGCGGTGAGCCCGCACTCGGCGTGCCGCTCGCGCGTGGCGTCGAGCACGCGGCGGCGCAGCGCCGCCCTGCCCTTGTCCGGTGCATCCGCGCAGCCGCTGCCGGTGGCCAGGGCCAGCAGGCTGCCGAGCTGGTCGCTCAGCAGCTCGGCGGGCATCGGGGGTTTCGCTGCCAGCTCGGGCGTCAGCTGCCGAACGAAGCCGCTCAGCACGCCGCCCCAGCCCGATTGCCCGTCGATGCGCCGCGCCACCTGGTCGCCGGCATCGGGAATCCACGAGTCGACCCAGGCGGTCGGCAGCTCGATCGAGATGGTGTCGGCCGACTGCAGCAGGTGGAATTCGTAGAGCCGGCGCGAATCGACCAGCACCGCGTCGCCCGGGAGCAGCCGCGCCGAGCGGCCGTCCTGCACCGCCACCCAGGCCGAATCGGCCTTGCACAGCAGGTAGAAGTAGTTGCTGCGGCTGTGGGCGATGGCCCGGCGCGTGCGGTAGACGTCCTGCGCGCTGCCGCGCACCTGGTTGACCACGATGGGCCCCAGCGGTGCCGATTCGAGCGTGGCGCCGAAGCTGCCGGCCACGGGGCTGGTCACGTCCATCTCCAGGAAGCCCTCGCAGACGGCGCCCACCCAGTAGTCGAGCCGCTGCGGGGGCGGCACGGCGTCGGTGGACCAGCGGTGGATGGCGTCGTGGCTCATGGGGGCATGAACATAGCCAAGGCGGACCCGCTTGCCAATCGGGTTTAGACCACCTCCGACGCCCCAGCGGGCGACACATCGGCACAATGGCCCTCGAATCAAACCGGTGCGCCGGGCGCCGCCCCGCCCGCACACACACCAAGGAAGGACAACACAGGCCATGAGCAACAAGCAAAGCGACTTCGGACTGATCGGCCTGGCCGTGATGGGCCAGAACCTCGTTCTGAACGTGGAAAGCCGCGGCTTCCAGGTCAGCGTCTACAACCGCACCGAGGCCACCACCGAGGCCTTCGTCGCCGCCAACCCAGGCAAGAAGCTGGTAGGCGCGAAGACGCTGGAAGAGTTCGTGCAGAGCCTGGCGAGGCCGCGCAAGATCCAGATCATGGTGAAGGCCGGCGCGCCGGTCGACCAGGTGATCGAGCAGCTCATTCCCCTGCTGGACAAGGACGACATCGTCATCGACGGCGGCAACAGCCTCTACACCGACACCGAGCGCCGCGACGCATACCTCGCGTCGAAGGGCCTGCGCTTCATCGGCGCGGGCGTGTCGGGCGGCGAGGAAGGCGCGCGCAAGGGCCCGTCGATCATGCCGGGCGGCCCGCTTTCCACTTGGGAGGTGATGAAGCCGATCTTTGAGAGCATCTCGGCCAAGGTGGACGGCGAGCCCTGCGTGATCCACATCGGCCCCGGCGGCGCGGGCCACTACGTGAAGATGGTGCACAACGGCATCGAGTACGGCGACATGCAGCTCATCTGCGAGGCCTACAGCCTGTTCAAGGCGGCCGGCTTCACCACCGACGAGATGGCCGCCATCTTCAACGAATGGAACGAGGGCGAGCTGCAGAGCTACCTGATCCAGATCACCGCCAAGGCGCTCGAGCAGAAAGACCCGCAGACGGGCAAGCCGATCGTCGACGTCATCCTCGACAAGGCCGGCCAGAAGGGCACGGGCCAGTGGACGCTGATCAACGCGGCCGAGAACGCGGTGGTCATCAGCACCATCAACGCCGCCGTGGAAGCGCGCGTGCTCTCGTCGCAGAAGAAGGCGCGCGTGGCGGCCAGCAAGCAGCTGCAGGGGCCCAAGATCGAACTGTCGGTCGAGAAGAAGGCGCTGGTGGCCAAGGTGCACGACGCGCTCTACGCCTCGAAGGTCATCAGCTACACGCAGGGCTTCGACCTCATCAAGACCATGGGCGACAAGAAGAACTGGGGCCTCGACCTGGGCGGCATCGCCTCGATCTGGCGCGGCGGCTGCATCATCCGCGCGCGCTTCCTCAACCGCATCACCGACGCCTTCCGCACCGACCCGGCGCTGGCCAACCTGATGCTCGACCCGTTCTTCAAGGACCTGCTCAACCGCACCCAGCAGAACTGGCGCGAGGTGGTGTCGCTGGCCGTGAGCAACGGCATCCCGGTGCCGGCCTTCAGCGCCTCGCTGGCCTACTACGACAGCTACCGCACCGAGCGCCTGCCCGCGAACCTGCTGCAGGCGCAGCGCGACTTCTTCGGCGCCCACACCTACGAACGCGTGGACAAGCCCGAAGGCCAGTTCTTCCACACCGACTGGCCCGAAGTGATCGGTTGAACCCCGTGTGATGCCATGCCGGCCCTCGACTATCCCAGCCACCTGGTCGAGGACTGGCAACTGCCCGACGGCACCCCGGTGCGCATCCGCCCGATCCGAGCCGAGGATCTGGCGATGCACACCGCCTTCGTGAATGGCCTCTCGAAGGAAACCGGCTACCGGCGCCTGCTCTCGCCGCGAACGCCGCAGCCCGACGAGCTCTGGCGCATGACGCACATCGACTACGACCGGGAACTGGCACTGATCGCGACGACCGTGGTCGACGGCGCCGAACGGCAGATGGGCGTGGCGCGCTACGTTCGCGGCGACACGCCCGGCACGGCGCAGGTCGCCGAATTCGCCATCGTCATCGGCGACGCATGGCAGCACCATGGCCTGGCGTCCAAGCTCATGCGCAAGCTGATCGACGCCGCCAGGGCGGCCGGCGTGAGGCAGCTCGCCGACATCACCCTCTACGACAACACCGCCATGCTGGCGCTGGCGCGCAAGCTGGGCTTCAGCGTGCAGCGCGATCCGGGCAACCCCAACGTGACGCGGCTGCGGCTCGCCCTGGACCCGGCCGCCTGAGCTTCGGCCGGCCGGCGGCCGAACCGCTGCGCCCTTCTTCCTTCACCCGGCGCGCCAGCCCGTGGCCTGCCGCCGCCGGCACGCACGCACGCACGCAGCCTTTTGGTAAAGCGCCACACCTCGTTCGAAGGCGCCTGCAAACCTAAATCTACTTCCTTATGATGCAAAACCTTTTTCCGCCGGAAGCAGAGAGCCTTCGCCATGGTCCAGCTCGCATTGCGTCGTCCGTACACATTCATCGTCATGGCGATGCTGATCGTGCTGGCCACGCCCTTCGTGCTGGCGCGAATGGCGACCGACATCTTCCCGGAGATCAACATCCCGGTGGTCAGCATCATCTGGAACTACACCGGCCTGCCGGCACAGGAGATGGGCCAGCGCATCTCGGGCCAGGTGGAGCGCGGGCTGACCACCACGGTGAGCGACATCGAGCACATCGAATCGCAGTCGCTGGCGGGCGTGGCCATCATCAAGGTGTTCTTCCAGCCCACGGCCAACATCGAGATGGCCATCTCGCAGGTGGTGGCCTCGATGCAGGCGCAGGTGCGGCAGCTGCCGCCGGGCATCACGCCGCCGCTGGTCATCAAGTACTCGGCCTCCAGCGTGCCGGTGATCCAGCTGGCGCTGTCGAGCCCCACGCGCTCGGAGAACTCCCTCTTCGACGCCACCGTCAACCAGCTGCGCCCGCAGCTCATCACGGTGCCGGGCGCTGCCATTCCCTTTCCCTACGGCGGCAAGAACCGGCTGATCTCGGTCGACCTCGACACCCAGGCGCTGCAGGCGCGCGGCCTCTCGCCGGCCGACGTGGTGAACGCGGTGAACACGCAGAACCTGATCCTTCCCTCGGGCACGGCCAAGTTCGGCGCCACCGAATACAACGTGAAGATGAACGGCTCGCCCGATGCCATCGCGGGCCTGAACGACCTGCCGATCCGCACGGTGAACGGCGCCACCACCTACCTGCGCGACGTGGCCTACGTGCGCGACGGCTTCTCCCCGCAGACCAACGTGGTGCGCCAGGACGGCGTGCGCGGCGTGCTGCTGTCGGTGCTGAAGAACGGCGGCGCCTCCACGCTGGACATCGTCTCGAACATCCGCGCGATGCTGCCCATCGCCGCCCAGACGATGCCGGAAGACATCAAGATCACGCCGCTGTTCGACCAGTCGGTGTTCGTGAAGGCCGCCGTCAAGGGCGTGGTGTTCGAGGCCATCCTGGCGGCCGCCCTCACGGCCGCGATGGTGCTGATCTTCCTGGGCAACTGGCGCAGTACGCTCATCATCGGGCTGACCATTCCGCTGTCGATCCTGGCGTCCATCCTGGTGCTCTACGCGCTGGGCGAGACGCTCAACCTCATGACACTGGGCGGCCTGGCGCTGTCGGTGGGCATCCTGGTCGACCAGGCGATCGTGACCATCGAGAACATCGAGCGGCACCTGCACATGGGCACGCCGCTGAAGGAGGCCATCGAGATCGGCGCGGGCGAGATCGGCTCGGCGGCGTTCGTGTCCACGCTGTGCATCTGCATCGTCTTCGTGCCGATGTTCTTCCTCTCGGGCGTGGCGCGCTTCCTGTTCGTGCCGCTGGCCGAGGCGGTGGTGTTCGCCATGATCGCGTCCTACCTGCTGTCGCGCACGCTGGTGCCGACGCTGGTGATGCTGCTGATGGGCGGTTCGCATTCGGCGCAGCCGGCTCAACAGGTAGAGGGCGCGAAGCAGAGCGCCCTGCAGCGCCTGTACCGCGCCTTCGATCGCCGCTTCGAGCGCGTGCGCCGCGCCTACACGCTGGTGCTGTCGGCGGTGCTGTCGAAGCGCGCGGGCTTCATTGGCCTCTTCCTCGGCTTCTGCCTGCTGTCGTGCCTGCTCTACCCCGCGCTGGGCCGTGACTTCTTCCCGACGGTGGATGCCGGCCAGATCCGCCTGCACCTGCGCGCACCCACCGGCACACGCATCGAGGAGACCGCCCGCCTCACCGACCGGGTGGAGGCCGCCATCCGCGAGCTGGTGCCGCCCGACCAGCTGGAGACCATCCTCGACAACCTGGGCGTACCCAACAGCGGCATCAACCTGTCTTACAGCAACGCCGGCACCATCGGCACCTTCGACGGCGAGCTGCTGCTGTCGCTGAAGGAGGGCCACAAGCCCACCGAACAGTTCGTGTCGCTGCTGCGGGCCGAGCTGCCCAAGCGCTTTCCGGGCACGGAATTCTTCTTCCAGCCGGCGGACATCGTCACGCAGATCCTGAACTTCGGCCTGCCGGCGGCCATCGACGTGCAGTTCAGCGGTAACGACATGGCCGGCAACGCGGCGCGCGCGGCCGAGTTGACCAAGGCGATCCGCCAGATTCCCGGCGCGGTCGACGCCCACGTGCACCAGCGCCTGGACGGCCCCGCGCTGAGCCTGCAGATGGACCGCACGCGGCTGCAGCAGTACGGCCTGACCGCCTCCAACGTGGGGCAGAACGTGCTCATCGCGCTGTCGGGCAGCTCGCAGACGGCGCCAGCCTTCTGGCTGAACCCGGCCAACGGCGTGGTCTACAGCATCGCGGTGCAGTCGCCGCAGTACGTGGTCGACTCGCTGGATTCGCTGCTCAACATCCCGGTGGGCGCCAGCGGCACGCCGGCGGCGGCAGGCGGAGGCTCGCAACAGCTGCTGGGCAACCTGGTCGACGCGCAGGCCGCGCGCCAGCCGGCCGTGATGTCGCGCTACAACATCGCGCCGGTGATCGACGTCTACGTGAGCGTGCAGGGCACCGACCTCGCCAGCGTGGCCTCGAAGGTGCAGAAGCTGGTCGACGAGATGCGGCCCACGCTGCCGCGCGGCAGCCGCGTCGACATCCGCGGGCAGGTGCAGACGATGCAGTCGTCGTTCATCGGCCTGGGCGTGGGGCTGGCGATGGCGATCGTGCTGGTCTACCTGCTGATCGTGGTCACCTTCCAGTCGTGGCTGGACGCGGCCATCATCATCACCGCCCTGCCTGCGGCGCTCGCGGGCATCGCATGGATGCTGTTCATCACCGGCACCACGCTGAGCGTGCCGGCGCTCACGGGCGCGATCATGACGATGGGCGTTGCCACGGCCAACTCCATCCTGCTGGTGTCCTTCGCGCGCGAGCGGCTGGCCGCGGGCATTCCGCCGCTGTCGGCCGCACTGGAAGCCGGCGCCACCCGCATCCGGCCGGTGCTGATGACGGCGCTGGCGATGATCATCGGCATGATCCCGATGGCGCTGGGCCTGGGCGAAGGCGCCGAGCAGAACGCGCCGCTGGGCCGCGCGGTGATCGGCGGCCTGGTCTTCGCCACGGCGTCGACATTGTTTTTCGTGCCTGCCGTGTTCGCGGGCGTGCACAGTCGGCTTGCGCACCGCCGTGCGGCGCGCGAGGCGCAGCATCAACCCCTCGCAGGCCCCGCGCCTCAGGAGAACTGAAACCTGATGACCCCCACGCTCATTCACTTCGTGTATTCGCTGCCCCCCGGGGGGGCCGCAGCTCGCCTTGGGAGCGGCCCGGCGCCGATGATGGCCCCCACGCTCATTCACTTCGTGTATTCGCTGCCCCCCGGGGGGGCCGCAGCTCGCCTTGGGAGCGGCCCGGCGCCGAGCTGGCCATGACGGAGCAACGCCATTCGGCATTGGCCATCCACCCCATCGCCGCCGAGGAAGGCGACGGCGAGCAGTTGCTGCGCCGCCGGCAGATCGTGCGGCGCACGCGCTGGCTGGTGCTGATCGTCCTGGTGCTGCTGGCGCTGGGCGCGGCGCGCACGGTGTTCGTGCGCATCGCCAACGCCCGCGCGCTGGAAGCCGGCACCGCCGAGCGCGCGAAGCAGTACGTGCAGACCGCCCTGCCCCGCGTGCCCACGGCGGGCCAGACGCTGTCGCTGCCGGGCACGCTGCAGGGCTTCGTGCAGTCGCCCATCTCGGCGCGCGCCAGCGGCTACCTCAAGCGCTGGACCAGGGACATCGGCAGCCGCGTCGAGAAGGGTGAACTGCTCGCCGAGATCGAGACGCCCGAGATCGACCAGCAGCTCTCGCAGGCCGTGGCCGCGCGCGCGCAGGCCGCCTCGGGGCTGGAGCTGGCGCGCAGCACCGCCGAGCGCTGGGAGGCGCTGCGCAAGAAGGACGTGGTTTCGCAGCAGGACCTGGACGAGCGCCGCAGCGCCGTCGCGCAGGCCACCTCCAACGTGGCCGCAGCCGATGCCAACGTGCAGCGGCTCAGGCAGACCGAGGGCTTCAAGCGCGTGGTGGCGCCGTTCGCGGGCGTGATCACGCGGCGCAACGTCGACGTGGGCGACCTGATCGACGCCGGCGCGGGCGGCGGCGCCGGGCGTGCGCTCTTCATGCTGGCGCAGACCGATCCGCTGCGCGTGTACATCAATGTGCCGCAGGCCTACGCGCAGCTGGTGAAGGCCGGCCAGCCGGTGGTGGTGACGCAGGCCGAGCTGCGCGGCCAGACCTTCAAGGGCGAGGTGGCGCGCACCTCGGGCGCCATCGACACGACCACGCGGATGATGCAGGTCGAAGTCTCGCTGCCCAACAAGGACGGCGCGCTGCTGCCCGGCGCCTACGTGCAGGTGTCGCTGCCGCTGGCCGCGAGCCGCACGCTCACCGTGCCGGCGAACGCGCTGCTGTTCCGCGCCGAGGGCACGCGCATCGCGGTGGTCGATGCGCAGGGCCGTGTCGCCCTGCGCGCGGTGACCCTGGGGCGCAACTACGGCGAGAACGTGGAAGTGATCGACGGGCTCGAGGCCACCGACCGCATGGTGCTCAACCCCTCCGACTCGCTGGCCGATGGCGACATCGTGGCTGTCGCGCCTGACCAGCCTGCTGCCAAGGCGGCGCCTGCCGGGGCGAAGAAGGAGCCGGCGTGACGCTGACGCGACTGCCCTGCGCGGCCGCCTGCACCGCACTGCTCATGCTCGCAGCCGGCTGCGCCGTCGGCCCCGACTACAGGAAGCCCGACGCCCCCCTGCCCGTGAGCTGGAAGCTCGAGGAGCCCTGGCGCCTGAGCACGCCCAGCGACAGCGCCGACAAGGGCCCGTGGTGGAAGCGCTTCGACGACGCGACGCTCGACACCCTGCAGGCGCAGGCCATGGCCGGCAGCCCCACGCTGGCCATCGCCAACGCGCGGCTGGCGCAGGCGCGCGCCACGCTGGCGGCCACGTCGGCCAGCCGCTATCCGCAGCTGGGCCTGGGCGCGCGCGCCTCGCGCCTGAAGATCTCGGCCAACCGTCCGCTCACCAACTACGCCACCGCCAATTCATCGACGGTGCAGAACGACTTCGCCCTCTCGCTGAACGCGAGCTACGAGATCGACCTCGCGGGCCGCGTGCAGCGTACCGTCGAGGGTGCGGCCGCCTCCGCCGAGCAATCGGCCGCCGATCTCGCCAACACCCGGCTGCTGCTGAGCGCCGAACTCGCCAGCAACTACTTCAACCTGCGCTCCACCGACATCGAGCTCGACGTGCTCTCGCGCTCCATCGGCCTGCAGCGCCGGGCGCTGGAGCTGGTCACGGCGCGTCACGACCTGGGCGCGGTGTCGGGCCTCGACGTCGCGCAGCAGCAGGCGCTGCTCGAAACCACGCTCACGCAGGTCGACGTGCTGAGGAAGCAGCGCGCGCAGTACGAACACGCGCTGGCCACGCTCACGGGCACGCCGGCACCCAGCTTCTCGCTGCCGGTGGACCTGCGCGAGATCAGGCCGCCCGCGGTGCCGCTGGGCGTGCCTTCGGAAATTCTCCAGCGCCGCCCCGACGTGGCTTCGGCAGAGCGCGCCATGGCCGCGGCCAACGCGCAGATCGGCGTGGCGACGGCCGCCTTCTACCCGAGCTTCGTCATCTCGCCCACGGTGGGCGTGGACAGCCGCATGATCGAGACGCTCTTCAACGGCCCCAGCCTGCTGTGGTCGGTGGGCGTGTCGGCCACGCAGGTGCTGTTCGACGGCGGGCGCATCCGCGCGAACGTCGACTTCGCGAAGGCCGGCTACGACGCCACCGTCGGCAACTACCGCCGCACCGTGCTGACGGCGATGCAGGAAGTGGAAGACGGCATCACAGGCCTCTCGGCGCTCGACAGCGCCACCACGCAGGCCCAGTCGGCGGTGGCGGCGGCGCGGCGCGTGCTCGACATGGCGACCAGCCGCTACGAAGGCGGCGCATCGACGTATCTCGACGTGATCACCGCGCAGCAGTCGCTGCTGACGGTGGAGCGGCAGGCCGCGCAGCTGCAGGGGCAGCGGCTGCTGACGTCGGTGTTCCTGGTGAAGGCGCTGGGCGGCGACTGGTGCGGCGCCGACGTGGCCGGTGCGCCCGCGAACTGCCCTGCGCCCGCGGCCGACCGTACCGCCAAGGCCGACTGACCGCCGCCGGCCGGCGTTTCAGCCGGCAGGCCTCCCCGGAGAAGCCGAACCCCAGTCCTGGCTGGCGGCAAGCTTCTCCATCGCCATCTCGACGAAGGCCGAGACCGCGTGCGGAATGTGGTGGCGGCTGGCGTAGGTCACGCTCAGCCCGCGTCCGGCGCGCCTGTACTGCGGCAGCACGCGCACCAGCCGTCCGGCGGCCAGGTCGGAGGCCACCACGATCGACGGCAGCGCCGCGATGCCCAGGCCGGCACATGCGGCCTTGCGCCGCACGTCCTCCATGTTGCTCACGAAGCGGCCGCGCACCTGCACGTCGTGCTCCACGCCTTCGGCGTCCAGCAGGAGCCAGGTCGACAGGCGGCCGGTGTCCGGCGGCGGCGTGACGCAATGGTGTTCGCCCAGCTCCTCCAGGCTGGCAGGCTGGCCGTGCGCAGCCACGTAGCCGGGGCTCGCGAAGAGGCCGCCGTAGCTGGCGAATATCCTGCGTGTCGCGCCGCTCGCATCCCGCAGCGGGCCACCGCGGAAAGCCACGTCGACGCGCTCCGCGATCATGTCGGCCACCGCGTCGCTGAGGACGAAGTCGAGCCGCACGTGCGGGTTCGCAGAGAGAAAGGCGGACACCCACTCGATCGGGAAGAAGTCGAAGAAATTGGCCGGGGCGGCCACCCGCACCAGGCCCCTCGGCTCCTGGCCTCCGGCGAGCTGCAGCTTGCCGGCGCCCATGAGCTCCTCGACCGCGGGCAGGCAGCGGTCGAGAAAGCCCTGGCCCGCGCTGGTCAGCGCCAGCTTGCGGGTCGAGCGCTGCAGCAGGCGGGTGCCCAGGTGCGCCTCCAGCTGCCGCACTCGACGGCTCAGGGTGGCGGAAGGCATGCGCAGGTGCCTCGCGGCTTCGGCAAAACTGCCCAGCCGCGCCACCTGCACGAACATGGCGACTTCGTTGAGATCCAGCACCGGGAACTGCCTGCCGCTTTCTCAGAAGTCCATCAGCTTGTCGACTTCCTGCGTCTTGCGGCGCGCGAGCGCGAGGTTGGCGCGCTGCTTGTCGAGCACCACGTAGAGGAAGAGCCCTTCCTTCACCGACGAGGGCCGAAGGATGTGGTACTGCCTGCCGAGCGTGATGAGCATGTCCTCGATCACGTCGCTCAGGCCCAGCGCACGCATGGTCTTGAGCTTGGCGCGCACCACTTCCGTGTTGCCGGCCGCGGCGATCTCCATGTCCACGCCCGACCCTGCGCTGCCGAGGATCATGCCGCTGCCGGCGTCGACGACGGCCGCGCACATGGCGCCGTCGATGGTGAGGATGTCTTCGAGCGTCTGCTTGATGGAAGCCAAGTTTTTCTCCAGGGAAATCGTTGAAGTTGAATGAAGGGATTGCTGCGTACGGGAAGAGACCCGCGCGCCACGCAGACGCGCGCGGGGGAATCGGTGGTCACACCTCGGCGAGGGTCCTGGCGAGCTGGGCGGCGCGGTACGCCACCATCGCGGGCACGGCGCTGTCTCGCGCCAGCACGTTGATCACGAGATCGGCATCGCGGCGATGAACGCTGTGGAACACCGCGAAGCCAGAGTCCGTGAGCACCATCACGCTCTCGCGGCGGCCGAGGCGAGCCTCCTGCGAGACCACGTCGCCGATCGCCACGATGGAGCTGCCCATGGCGGCCACGCGCGCCGGGTCCGTGTCGCTGACGCAGGCGGAGGCGACGTCGAAGCCGTCCGCCGTGGCGACCACCACCGCCGTCACCCCGGTCAGCTCTTCGACCAGCTTTCGCACTTCGCGCTGCGCGTGCGCCGTGGCAGTTCTTGACAGGCCGTGTGTGGAACTCACGCTTCGTCTCCCCGCATGTCGGCTTCGAGTTGCATGAGCAGCGTGTCGATGAGCAGAAGCACGTCGCTCCTGCGGCGCACGTCCACGTCGAGAATCGGAAACACCCGGCCGAAGGATGCGAGCCGCTCGGCGTAGTCGTCGAGGGCGGGCGAGGGATGGGAGTGCATCCGCCCCACGCCCACGACGCAGGGCAGCGTCCGCAGGTGCTCGGCGAATGCGTCCAGGTACATGGACAGGTCGGCCAGCGGATCGGCCCGCGAGTTGTCCATCAGCACGATCAGGCCCAGCGCGTTGCGCGCGAGGATCTTCCAGAGAAAGTCGAAGCGGGCCTGCCCCGGCGTGCCGAACAGGCGGACGATGTCGCCGTTGTCCAGCGTGAGCTGGCCGTAGTCCAGCCCGACGGTGGTGCGGGCCTTGTCGACGGACGCGTCGGAATTGCGCACGTCGGTCACGACGGGCGCGACCTCGCTCACGAGGCCGATGGCCGTCGTCTTGCCAGCACCGACGGTGCCCGTGACGAGGATCTTGTGCTCCCTCATGGCACGCGCAGGCCCAGCCGGCGGCGGATGCCATCGATGAAGCTGCGCGCGAGATCGCGGCTGCGCAGCGCCTTGTCGCTCCGGGGCGCGACAGGCGGCAGCGCCTGCGCCACGTGCAGCTCCAGCACGCCGGCCCTGCGCAGTTCGAGCAGGAAGGCCACGCACTGCGAGAAAGGAAGCTGGCTGATGTCCGACAGCTCGCTCGCGTTCAACGCGCGGCGCGACAGCAAGCTCGCCATGCGGATGTTGTCGAGGTCGTTGCGAAGCAGCATGGAAGGCGGCCAGCGGCGCAGCATGAAGCGCTCCGCGTCGGAAACCTCGACTTCCAGCGCCGTCTGCTCGTGCAGCATGAGGCCGCCGGGCTGCGCCTCGCGCAACGCCTGCTCGATGCTGCAAAGCCACTGCTGCAGCCTGTCGGCGCGGATCGGCCGCTCCATGGTGCCGGGCTGCCAGCCCGCGTTCATGCGCGTGAGCCTGAGCACGGCCGCGGCCATGCTGCCGACCACCCCGGGATATTCATGCTCCGCCGAGGAGCCGTCGACCAGCAGCGCGTCGTAGGGCGGCGCATCGACCAGCTGCCAGGCAAAGCCGGGCTGGCCCGCCGAGAGCCGCATGATCGTGCGGATCAGGACCACCTCTGCCATGGGCAGCTTGTGGACGCCGAGCCTCAGCATGGCAAGTTCCCTTCTGCCCGGCGCATCTCAGTTCATCGTCGGTACTTCGCGCCAGTTCAGCAGGCGCAGCGAGATGCCGCTTGTGAGGTCTGCATCGACCTTCTTCGTCTCGCCCTTGGTGGTGCCCGCGACGATGCGGGTGGTGCCGTCCACGCTGACGAATCGCAGATCGATGACTGAATTGGAAACGCTCAAGAAACCGGAGTTCGCGGGCAGCAGTACCGATCTGCCGGTTCCGTAGTTGACGGCGTAGACCCGGCTCTGCCCGGAAGGGCTGCAGGCATCACCCGTCGTCAGCAAGCTGGAGAAGCCCACGACGCCGTTGAAGGCAATGGGGTTGATCACCATGCGCCAGCCCACGCCGCCGCTGGCGCCAAGATCCAGGTACCAGCCCTTGGAAGTGTTCGACAGGGTGATGCCCGCTGTCACGTCGCTCACCTGAGTGAGTTGGCTGCGCGTGACGGGCGCGCTCACTGTGCTGAAGGCACCCGCCGTGCCGTCGAGGATGGCGTAGAAGGTCTGTGCCGCTGTCGAGTTCACATCGGAGGAATCGAGCAGCTTGCCGGTGCCCAGCAGCACGAAGCGCTTTCGCGAGACGGGGTGTATCTCGATCAGCGGTGCAGTAGTGACGGGCTGGGCGTTGGTAGATGCGTCGGTCAGCGTGGCCAGCAGGGTCGGTGCCGGATAGGAACCGGTGCTGCCCTTGTCGGCCGTAAGGTCGAAGCGCCAGAGCTGGCCATCCAGGTCTCCCGCGTACACCGAGTCGGTCGTGTTGTCCCCGAAATCCGCCACGTAGGCCGAGGCCTGCGTCAGCCCGTTGGAAGAAGTCGGTGTGGCGATCTTCTCCAGCAGCGCGCCCGTCTTAGGGTTGACGATGTAAAGGTAGCCCTTGCCATCGCTGTTGTTGTAGCCAGAGGTGAGCATCACGACCCAGCCGTACTTCCTGGTCTTCACCACGATGGGAGTGCCATAGCTGTAGCCCATGGTGCTGTCCGTGAACTCCCACTTCACCTTGGCTGCGACTGCGGCCTCGGTGCTCATGCCGGCCGGGTCGGTCACGTCGATGGCGTAGTAGCTCTTGCCGCCCTTGCCCAGCCCGCCGATGAGAAGCGAGTGCCAGTCCGCGTTCTTGCCATCGCTGGCGGTCGTGAACGCGCCTCCGGCGGCACCGAGGTCGACGTCGAAAGCCAGCGGTGTCGCGTCCACGTAATAGTGGTGAACGTAGCTGGGGTTGCCAAGCTGTGCAAGGCCGTCGACCTGCGGCGTACCGCTGGGCCCCTGGAAGAGCGCACTGGGCACGTAGGCGAACTGCTCCGTGCCGGCCGTGCTCCCGGCGAGTGCGCCGTTGAACGCGTGCAACATGCCGTCGTTGGCACCCACGTAGACCATGGTGGAACGCGCGTTCCACTTCGTCTTGAAAGCTGCGTAGCCGGGATTGCTGTTCTCTGCATAGTTGGAGGAAGGCGGGCCGACTGGCGTCACTTTGGCGTTGACGATGTCGCCCAGCAGCAAGGTCCGGCTGCGCAGTGCCTTGCTGCTGCCGGAGGCAGTCGAGGTGCTCTCGTTGGTGCGGTCGCCCCGCAGGTAGTTGAGATAGTCGGTGGCGGTATTGCTCTTCGCGTAGGAAGGTGTCAGCGCAGCCAGCTGCGCGCTGGTCACGCTGGAGGCGCGGAACGCCACGCCCTGGGTTCCGTTCCAGGTGACCACGCGCCGGGCGGTGTCCCAGCCGCTGCTGGCGAGTTGCGCCTCGAGCGTGGTGCTGCTGGTCCACGCAGTTGCGGTGGACGGCGTTCCATCGCTAGCGAAGCTGAGGGTGCTTGCCGTAAGCACCCCTGTCCATCCCTTGGAGTCGTACTGCGACGCGTACGAGGCGCTGCCGGTGGATGACACCTGCGCACTGGAAAGGGAGAACGAGGTGGTGAACGCCTGGATGGCATTGGCGATGTCGGTGAAGGCGGCTTTCAGGCCGCTCACCATCTGCCCCGCATTGCCCGCAAGGAAGTAGTTGTCGGGCCTCAGGTGAGTGCTGCCGTTCATGTTGATGCTGTCACCCGAGGTGTTCCACCAGCTCTGCGTCAGCGCCGTCTTGGTGTTGGCGGGGTCGTAGTTCGAAGGAACGCTAAAACCGCCGTACTTGGCTGCCAGGTAGTAAGGATTGAGGTTCTCGGCCCGCTGGTATTCCATGACGTCCATCCAATAGGTGGAGATGTTCTGGACGCCCGCCAGGTCTGGGCGGATATCGTTGACATGCACGCCATAGGCAAGGCCCGCGATGTAGTAGGTCGAGTCGGTGCCGCCTACCCGCCACCACGGCGTGGGCGTGGAGAAGCCTTCCAGGGTCTGCAGGTTCTTTGTCCAGGTGTCGGCCTTGTTGAAGGTGTCCGACGCGACGGCCGACGGAGCGGCTCGCCCGCTCATCGTGATCGAGCTGCCGCCCACGTTGTAGTCGTAGTGGGTATGGTCGTCGCCGATGCCCAGGATGAAGTTCTTCTGGCACGAATAGGCGATCGGGTCCTTGCCGCTCCAGTCGATGACGGCAGGAAAGCCATCGAGCTTGGCGCCCCTGCCCGCCACGCCGGTGGCGACCGAATTGGTCCACTCCGGCACGTTGCCCAGGTTTTCGAAGTAGCGCACCGTCGCGTAATAGAGCTCACTGACGTTGTCGTACGTCATGTAGGTCTTGGCCGCCTGCCCGAACTTGTTCAGGTAGTTCATCACCCCGCTCTGCGAAACCTCGCTCGCGGTGGCGGAGGCGGTGTCGGGGTTGGTGTTCATGATGCCGGTGGCCGCATCCCACTCGCCGCGCGTGTTGGTAACGACAGAGGTGGAGAGAGGCTGCGGGTAAGTCGGTCCGATGAAGCCCATGGGCGCGCGCATCACACCGCCCTGCTGGGTGATGCCGCCAGCATTCAGATACGAAAAGGCGCCGTAGCGGATCTTGTTCGCGTTCTGCTGCAGCAAGCCTTCGGGTTTGTAGTTGGTTCCGTACCTGACGCAGTTGGCTTCGACGCCGCCAGCGGTCGAGGAGGAGTCGCAGACCTTCACACGCACGTAGACCTGGTAGACGGACTTGGCGCTGCCGTTCTTGTTCGCGGAACCGAGATCGCTGAGATCGGTAGCAGCGCCCGTGGAGTCGCCCGTGCTGGTGAACGCCATGGCGTTACCGCGCGACCAGATGCTCGAATTGAACTTGCTCCAGTTGCTGAAAGGCGTGACGGACGACACCAGCGACGTGGGCAGTCTGTGCCCGGAGTTCTGGTCGGTACCGCGCAGGGGAAAGTTGCTCAGCCCGCCCTGTGCCGAGCCCCAGGCTTTTTCGAGAATGGTCAGAGTGGTGGTGTCGACGCTGCGGTAGCCGCCCGACAGCGCCCAGCGGAACGGGTCGATGGTCTGCATCGTGGCCCAGTTCATGAAGTTGCCGCTCCATTGGCCCGAGCAGCTGTGCTTGTTGGTGCCGGTGGCGGCGCCCGCTGGCTGGAAGTAACTGTCCGAGGCTGGATTGCCCGAGACGGCCGGCGCTACGTACTGGTACGTGTAGCACTTCTTCGGATCGAAATAGCCGAGGTACTCGGAAGCGTCGGCATAGTCGCCGAGATTGGCCACGCTGATCGCGGTGGGATATTCCACAGACAACGCAAGCGCCAGGTTGCCCGGTACGTCGGATGTGGCAAACACCGGCTGATCCGCCAGCTTGGAAGCGGCCGCTGCGGCCGTGCCATGCCAGGCAAGCGATGTCAGGAAGAGCGCAAGCACGGGGAGAGTCGTACGACGAAGAGCGCGTGTCATGGCAATGCGGTACTTGTTTCTCAATCTGGCTTGGTGAAAGTCGATTGCAGGAACACCTGCGTATCGCGCGGGCCGCTGACCCGCATGCTCAGTCGGTAGACGGTGGCCGTCGGCGGAGGCGGAGGCGGCACGGGGCTCGCGGTGCCGCCGCCAGGCGCCGCGGAAGACTGAACGCAATTGGTGCTGGTGGCCGCACCGCTGGCGGTGCAGAGGCGGTCGATCACGTAGCGGATGCTCACCTGCGCGGTGCTGTCCACGATGTCGTTGGTCGTCTTGCCCAACGCGGCGAAGGCGGTGTCGTCCAGCAACGCGGTCGGCATGCCTTGTGCGTTGGTGTCGAGCTTGCTTGCCTTGAAGTTCTCCGCCGGCACGTCTGCCGTCGCGGTGGCCAGCGTGCCGCCGGTGGCGAACTTGGCGAGCACGGTCGAAACCGCCCTCTCGCCCTGGTTGACAAGGTCGCGCCTGAAGGCCAGGTTGCCGGCCGATGTCAGCGAAGTTTGCATGGAACGCACGACTGCGACGCCTCCCGCAAGCAGGATCACGAGGACGATGAGGCAGAAGAGCAGTACCACGCCGCGCTCACGCTTCGCCAGTCTTCCAGGCACGGACAGATTCTTCATGGCAGCAGCAGCATGTTTCGCAACGGAACCGTGAAATCGACGACCCTGTAGCGGTAGTTCAGGTCGTCCGTGCCGGTCAGCTTGACGGTCTGCGCGAGCGACTTCTTCGATGCGTCCACGGCGTCGGAAAACAACGTGATCGAGCTGGCAGAGACGGTGTCACGCTGCTTGCTCGCGCTGCGCAACACAAGCGCGATACGCACCGCCACGATCTGCCTGATGGTGGCGGTAGTGGCCATGACGGTGGCGATGTCATAGCCGGTTGCCCCAGGATCGGCCCACGCATCAAGGATGCCATCGCCGTTGGTATCCAGGCCGTAGAGGGCGTGCATCTCGATCACGCCATCGGCGAGCGCCTGCGCACTTGTGATACCTCCGATCTGCAGCAGGTCGTAGCCGTAGAGCGTGCGGTTGTCCCCCACGCCGAAGAACTGGAACTCCACGTTGCCATTTGCCGGGTTGCCCAGCGGAGTGACGTAGGTCGAGGTGCTGGCCGCAAGGCCTTGCAACGAAGTGCTCTTGCCGGCGGTGTAGTAGGTACCACCGAGCGTGAGCACCTTGGCCGAGGTGCCCGAGACCTGCTCGATCAGGCAGTCCGCGGTGCCGTTCTGGCTCACCAGCACGAGATCACCGGTGGAAATGCCGACTGTGTTGTCCATTGAAAGCGTGGTGGCACTGCCAGGGTCGGTGAGACCGCGCGGCACGCCGCCGGCCACCGCATCACCACCCATCACCACGAGCACGTCGGAGCCTGCGTCGGACTGATTTTTTGCAATGAGTACCGGTGCGACGCGCAGGTCGTTCGCGGATTTGAAGTTCTTCGCAAAGGGAGCGGGAAAGGCGCTGGCCGGCAGCAGAGAGGCCGCGTTCAGCTTGCAGCCGAACACGCCTCGGTCCGTCGGCAGGGTGGACTGGGCCAGGCTCGATCCGGCACTGCGTACCGCCCGATCCAGCAAGTAGGCGGCGTATGCGCCGGCTTGGTCCATGTCGTTGGTCGAGGTGGTGGTACGCCTCTTTCCTTCTCCGATCGTGATCACGCTCGTGACGGCCAGCGTCACGATCAGCCCGATGGCCATGGCCACCAGCAGTTCTATCAGCGAGAGACCGCGCTGCCGCACCGGCAACGGCCTGGAGAAGGCAGGCCTCATGGCAGCGTCACCCGAGTGATGAAAGTGCTGCTTTGCTCGGTGCCCGCGCGCGAGGGTGCCTTCCAGGTGATGACGATATCGGCGCTGTTGGCGCCCGCTGACTTCACGGCGATGGCGCCATTCGGCAGCCCCCCCTGGTCCGGCGCGCTCGCGCGTTTCTGCCAGGGCGATCCGGCGCTTGTGTCCACGGCAGAGACGGACTTGGCCAGCCACATCGCGCTGGCGGCATCGCTGGCGAGCAAGGCAGCGCGATTGCGGTCTTCGGCATCGGTCGACAACGTGATGGCATGCGCCTGCAAGCCGACGAGGCCGAGCACGCCGAACGAGAAGATCAGGATCGAGACCAGCACCTCCAGCAGCGCGAAACCCTGCTGCGGCAGGTTCCCCCGCATGGAGCAGCGAGTAAAAGCAGGAAGTCTGTTCTTCTTCATGGGCAGCCGTCGGGAGAATCGCTGAGCTTGCGGGCCGGGTCGCACATGCGGATCTGGCCGCCGAGCGTCAATAGCACCCGCAAGGGGCGGTCGGCGCCCGGAGACAGGAAGACGTCGTAGGTCTGTACAGGGTGATCCGTATCGCAGCTCGCGCCGTTCACGCCGGTATCGGTGTTCGCAACCACGCGGCCCATGGAGTTGAAGCAAACGGCAGCGGGGCCCGTGATCTGCACGCCTGAGGCCACATCGGAAAGCACGCCGGACTGCACGAACGCACTCTTCGCGTCCAGGCTCGACTTGGAGACGTTGATCGACCAGCCGCTGCCGTTGGCGGCGGCCGTGAGGCTGGTCTGAGGTGCTGCGCTGTTGGTCAGCGAGAACACCATCGGCCGGCTGCGGCGCAGTGCCTCGGACTGGGCGAAGCGCAGCCCGTTCTGCAGCGAGTCTCCTACGGTACGCACCTTGTTGTTGTTGACCCAGGTGGTGAACGCGGGCATCGCCAGCATCGCGAGGATGCTCAGCAGCACGATCGTCACCATCAGCTCGATGAGAGTGAAGCCCGCTGGCAAACGAGCGTTCACGCGGGACACACCTGCCCCCTCCGCGTGACCCAGGCCGTAGCGCAACCCGTCCATCCCGACACGCCCGTTATCGTGGTCGCCTGTACACCGAGTTGGTTCACCGTGAACGTGAATCCGGCGGTCGGTCCGCTACCCACGGCCTGAAGCGTATAGCTCGTCGAATCCGAGGCTGCGCACGACAGCGTGAAGTAGCCGGCAACGTTGCTCTTGCTGCAGGGAGGAACGAATGCACCGGTCTTGAGGTAGGTGCGGTTGTCCTGGTAGAAGCGCTCCATGTCGGCGCGCAGAGCCGCGAGGCCATTGGTGCCGTCGACCAGTTGACCGCGCAGCACGTAGTCGCGATAACTGGGCAGTGCGACTGCCGCGAGGATGGCAACGATGGCCACTGTGACCATAACCTCGATGAGCGTGAAGCCGCCGTCCTTCACTCGGCGCACAAGCTCCCCGCTTTCCGGCCGTTCCGCCGCCCTCAACGACCTTGTCCGCATCCGCTTTCCTCCGTGGACCAAGAAGTTCATTCAACCCCGAACCCGGGAAACTCATGAAAATGAATGAATTGGTCCTGCGTTCGAAAGCTCTTCCAATTCAGAAAATCCATGTATGCCCGCATGAACGAGCGAATTGGATTCGCCGATGCACAAGCCTTAAGCCCGATGGCAGGTGACAATTGTTTACTGTTGTGTGGCTTTCTACTAGCGATCTGGATGAGATTCAGCCGCTCAACTTTCGAACCAATTGACGGGCGAGATCACATCGAGCGCACCAAAACAAGGCGAGGCGCGCCAATTTGGTTCATCGCTGCGCTATCTCGAATTGCGCATGGATTTAGCGATATTGATCGGACGCAGTGGGAACTGGCGTCCACTCCTGCAGACTGAGCTTTTCGACCGCCATGTCCACGAACGCCGTGACCGCCAGCGGCCGTTGCTGGCGGCTCGGGTAGACCACGCTCATGCCTCGCCCTGCCCGCATGTATTGGGGCAGCACGGGCACCAGCCGGCCCGACGCCAGTTCGGCCGCGGTCAGGATCGCCGGCAGGGCGACGATGCCCAGTCCTGCGCAGGCGGCCTCGCGCAGTGCGACGTGGGTGTTGCTGCTGAAGCGGCCGCGCACACGCACGTCTTCCTCGGAGCCGTCGGGACCCTGCAGGCGCCAGGTGGCGAAGCTGCCGGTGGCCGGCGGCTGCGTCACGCATTCGTGCTCGCTCAGTTCGCGAAGGTCGCGCGGCGCGCCGTTCGCCGCGATGTAGGCGGGGCTGGCAAGGAGGCCCCCGTAGCTCGTGAAGATCCGGCGCGCCACGTAGCTCGAATCTTCGAGCGCTCCGATCTGGAACGCCACGTCGATGCGGTCGGCGATGAGGTCGGCCGGCAGGTCGCTGAGCACGAAGTCGATCTGCACCAGCGGGTGCGCAGCCATGAAGGCCGACACCCAGCTCATGTCGAAATACTCGAAGAAGCTGGCCGAAGCGGCCACCCGGATCGCGCCGCTGGGCTCCTTGTTGACCGCCACATGCGACTGCCCGGCCTCGATCAGTTCCTCGACCGCCGGGCCGCAGCGTTCGTGGAATGTCTGGCCGGCGCTCGTCAGCGTGAGCTTGCGGGTCGAGCGCTGCATGAGGCGCGTGCCCAGGCGCGCCTCGAGCTGCTGGATGCGCCGGCTCACCGTGGCCGAGGGCACGCGCAGGTGCCGCGCGGCCTCCGCGAAGCTGCCCAGGCGCGCCACCTGGACAAACATGGCGACTTCGTTCAGATCGAGCAAGGGATTCCTTCCTTGAATGACTGCTGCAAAAGGCTTGGGGTCCAACAATTCCACTATTGCTATCGATCGATATTCAAATTGCGATCAATACGGCGCGAATAGCGGTGCGATATGCCGACTCTGCGCGCAAGCGCGGCGGCGAATACTGAGCAACAACTGACTTTCCGCAATTGGCGGACGTCTTAATGGATAAATTCCGCGAGTCTCAATGACATTGCGGCAATATTCATTGCCCGGCAGTTTATAAATATCAACAAACGATTGATCTAATCCATCACCCACCATCGAGGTCGGTTGGCCCGCAAGACCTCGCGTTCGGATTTCCAATGCAAGCTTTTCCCGATGCCCAGGCGCTGCGCGCGCCGCGCTCCCTGGACGACCTGCTCCTTTACCGCCTCTCCCGTGCCATGCGCGCGGGCAGCGGCATGGCGACGCGCCTCGTCGAAGGCGGCTTCGGCATCACGCACCGCGAGTGGGGAATGATCGGCATGCTCGCGCAGATCGGAGAGATCACCTCCTCCGCGTTCGCCGAGCGCCTGCACCTCGACCGCGTGCGCACCTCGCGCGGCCTGCGCAGCCTGGCAGAGAAGAAGCTGGTGGAGCGCCGGCGCGATGCAGACGACGGCCGCGAGGTGCACGTGCGGCTGAGCGCCGCGGGCCGGGAACTGTGCGACTCGGTGTTCCCGCGGATCGCGCGCCTCAACATGGACCTGCTCGAAGCCATCGACGAGGAACACCTCGACGTCTTCCTCACATGCCTGCGCCGGCTCGAACTGCGCGGCAAGGAACTGAGTGCGCTGGGCGTGGTGCCCGAGAAGGCCGACCGCCGCTCCGGGGGCACGCGCCACAGGTGGCCGGGCCGCAGCGCCTGAGCGGGCCCGAAGCGCGATCGTTGGGAGATCGTCGGAAATTTGACAGTTTCAGCGCTGACCGGTGCCTACCATCCGGCACCACATGAACACCGACACCAGGAATGACCATCCGGCCCGGCGCACCCGGCGCGCCCGGCGCACCCGGCGCGCCCGGCGCGCCCTGCTGACCGGCGGCGCGCTGCTCGCGGGCGCGGCGGCCGCGGGTGCCGGCTACGTCCTCACCCACGCCGACCAGCCCATCGCCATGGCCGACTTCACCGACCTTCCCCGCGCCATGCGCACCCTCGAACGCCTGCGCACCACACCGCTGCACACCCGCTCCGGCTGGGACCTGGCCCAGGTGCTGCACCACAGCGCGCAGAGCATCGAGTACTCGCTGGACGGTTTTCCGCAGCTCAAGCCCGCGTGGTTCCGCGCCTCGCTGGGCCGCACGGCGTTCGCGGTGTTCTCGGCGCGCGGAAAGATGAGCCACGGGCTCGAAGAGCCCATCCCCGGCGCACCGGCGATCGCCTCAGGCCAGCCCCTCGATGCGGCCGTGGACCACCTGATGAGCGCGCTGGAACGCTTCGAGCGGCACCGCTCGGCGCTCGCACCGCACTTCGCCTACGGCGCGCTCGGCAAGCCGGAGTACACCCGGGCGCATCTCATGCACCTGGCCAATCACTGGGAGCTGGTGGACGCCGGCTGAGGCGCGGAGTGTCGCGGCGCGCAGGTGATTCTCGTCGTGGCAACGCCTTGCGCTCCTTGATGTCTTGCATGACCCTGGCTTTGCCTGCCGGGGGCGTCGTGCACGCACCGGCAGGTATTCTCGGACTCCTCGAAAACCCGACGGAGACAAGGCGGTGGACATCTACATGGAACAAGGCGGCAAAGGCCCCGACCTGCTTCTGATGCTGCACGGCATGGGCGCGACCGGCGCGGTGTGGTCGCCTCTGTGCGCGGACATGCGCACCGGCGCAAGCGCCGCCTGGCAAGGCCGCTGGCTGGCGCCGGACCTGCCCGGCCACGGCCGCTCCGCCGCCCAGGATTCCTATGCCATCGGCCAGCACGCCGCGAGCGTGGCGCGCGCGGAGTTGCCGCACATCCAGCCCGGCGGACGCCTCGTGGTGCTCGGGCATTCGCTGGGCGGCGTGGTCGCCCTTGCGCTCGCCACCGGCTGGTTCGGCCTGATGCCTCAACGCGTGTTCGCGGCCGGCATCAAGATCGCGTGGAGCGACGAGGAGCTTCGCCGCATGGACGCGCTGGCGCTGCAGCCCGCGAAGCTGTTCGCGACGCAAGCGGAGGCGCAGGAGCGCTACCTGAAGGTGTCCGGCCTCGCGGCGGTGGCCGGTGCGGCATCACCGGTGGCTGCGCGAGGTGTCGCCCGAGAAGGCGAGAGCTGGCGCCTGGCGATGGATCCGCGCGCCAATGCGGTCGGCAAGCCGCCGCTGTCCGAACTGATGTCGCTGGCGCGCTGCCCCGTCCATCTCGCCCGCGGCGGCAACGATGCGATGGTGACGCTGGCGCAGACCCGCTCTCTCGATCCCGACGCCATGGACCTCGGTGCGCACGGCCACAACGTGATGGTCGAGGCACCCGACAAGATCCGCGACTGGATGGCCTCCTTCGCCTGAGGCAGGCGCCAGGCGACAGGCGGCCGGAGCGCCGCTTTCCTTCTTCGCTTCCTCAGCGCTGCGCTTCGATCCGGCGGATCGGTATCGCGACCTCGGCCGCCTCGGCGGCACGCGCCCTCAGCTGCCCGCACCCGCCGTCGATATCCTGCCCCGCCGACTGCCGCAGCTTCGTGAGAATGCCGCGCTCATGCAGCGTGCGGGCGATCTGCTTGCAGCGCTCCCATGAGGGACGGTTGAACGCCACGCCATCCACGGCGTTGAAGGGAATCATGTTCAGCACGCCCCACTTGCCAGAGAGCAGCCGCACGATGCCGTCGATCTCGTCCTGCCCGTCGTTCACGCCTTCGAGCAGCGTCCACTGGTACTGGATCGGGTACCCGCTGGCACGCGCATAGCGTTCGCCAGCCTCGACCAGCTCCTCGGGCGTCATGCCGGGCGCGCGCGGAAGCAGCTTCCTGCGCAGCTCGGCCTTGGTGGTGTGCAGCGAGAGCGCCAGCGCGGGCCTCACGCGCTCCTTGGCGAGTCGCTCGAACACGCGCGGATCGCCCACCGTGGAGAACACCAGGTTCTTGTGGCCGACGTTGCCCACGGTGCCGAGCAGCTCGATGGCTTCGAGCACGTTGTCCATGTTGTGCGCCGGCTCGCCCATGCCCATGAACACCACCTTGCGCACCGGCCTGCGCATGCGCGCGAGCGCGACCTGGGCAATGATCTCGGCGCTTGCGACCTGGCGCAGCAGGCCGTCGCGGCCCGTCATGCAGAACTGGCAGCCGACCGCGCAGCCCACCTGCGACGAGACGCAGAGCCCGTCGCGCGGCAGCAGCACGCTTTCGACGGTCTGGCCGTCGGCGAGGGCCACCAGCAGCCTCTCAGAGCCATCGGCACCCGGATGCGCCGCGACCACGCGCGCCAGCCCTGCAAGCTCGGCCTCGATGGCAGGCAGCGCCTCCATCAGCGGCGCGGGAAAGAAGCTCGCGGGCAGGCGCCTGCCGCTGTTCCTGGGCAGGGCGTGGGACCACAGCCGCAGGATGCGCTGTTCGTGGCTGGGGCCGGCTCCGGCTTTTCGCAGCCGCTCTTTCAGTTCGTGGATTCGCATGCGCCCTCTGGGGCTGGAGGCTCTGCGCGCATGCCGGGCGTACCGGGTGCGCTGCGGGGTGGTCGACAAGCCCCGGATTGTGCACCTCTAGAACAGGCTGCCCTGCCCCGCAGCCCCCGGCGGCCGGAACGCGGAAACATCGAGCGGGATGCGCTCGCGGTTGTAGCCCAGGCGGTTCGCGGCCTTCTGGAAGCGCTGGTGGATCAGGTCGGCCCACAGGCCCGAGCCCTTCATGCGGGTGGCGAAGTCGGCGTCGTAGTCCTTGCCGCCGCGCATCTCGCGGATGCGCGCCATGATGCGGTCGGCGCGCTGCGGGTAGTGCAGCGCCAGCCACTCCTTGAAGAGCGGCGCCACCTCCCAGGGCAGCCGCACCACCGTATAGAAGGCGCTGCGCGCGCCCGCCTCCCAGGCGGCCTCGAGCACCTGCTCCATGTCTTCGGTGACGAAGGGAATCTGCGGCGCCACGCTCACTCCCACCGGCACGCCGGCCTCGGTGAGCGCGCGGATGGTGCGCAGCCGGCGGTGCGGCGCGGCCGCGCGGGGCTCCAGCTTGCGGGCGAGGTCGCCGTCGAGCGTGGTCACGGTGACGTACACGGCCGCCAGATGGTCGGCCGCCATGGGCGCGATCAGGTCGAGGTCGCGCTCGACGGCGCTCGACTTGGTGACCAGCGCGAACGGATGCCGCGCCTCGCTCAGCAGCTCGATCACCGAGCGCGTGAGCCGCAGCTCGCGCTCAATGGGCTGGTAGCAGTCGGTGGCGGTGCCGATGGCGATGTAGCTCGGCCGATAGCTGCGGCGCCCGAGTTCGGCGCGCAGCACCTCGACGATGTTGCGCTTGGCGATCAGCTTGGTCTCGAAGTCGAGGCCGGGCGACAGGTTGAGGTAGCTGTGGGTCGGACGCGCGAAGCAGTAGATGCAGCCGTGCTCGCATCCCCGGTACGGGTTGATCGAGCGGTCGAAGTAGATGTCGGGCGAGTCGTTCTCGTTGAGCGCCGACTTCACGTCCTCGAAGCGCACCTCGGTGGCGATGGGCTGGAGCTCCTCGGCTTCGGCCGCGCCTTCCTCCAGCATGCCCCAGCCGTCGTCGAAGGCGTTGCGCTCGTCCTTGGAGAAGCGGTGCGCGATGTGCGTGGCCGCGCCGCGGCCCTTGATGGCGTGGATGGGAATGAAGGCGGCTGGCATGGTCGGCGATTCCTTGGCAACTCGATTAACTGTTTATTCATACAGTATTCCACCGATTCACCGTCGCTGCCGAATTTTTAATTTCTGTCTTGACAGAAATTTCGAGAATCCTAAACTCGGCGCCATGGAACTCACCGACATCCAACGCAAGTTCGTCCTGCACTGGGGCGAAATGGGCTCGCTGTGGGGCGTGAACCGCACCGTCTCGCAGATCCATGCCCTGCTCTTCGCCCACGGCAAGCCCATGAACGCCGAAGAGCTGTGCGAAACCCTCGGCGTGGCCCGCTCCAACATCAGCAACAGCTTGAAGGAGCTGCAGGCCTGGAACCTGGTCCGCGTGACCCACACGCTGGGCGACCGGCGCGACTACTTCGAGACCAGCGTCGACGTGTGGGAGCTGTTCCGCACCGTCGTTCGCGAGCGCAAGGAGCGCGAGTTCGACCCCACGGTGCGCGTGCTGCGCGAGCTCGTGGCCAGCCCCGACTTCCAGAAGGAGCCCGCCGATGCGCAGGACCGCATCCGCTCGACGATGGAGCTCATGGAAAAGCTCGCCACCTGGGCCGACGAGATGCTGCGGCTGTCGCCCGGCACGCTCGACAAGGTGCTGACGCTCGGCGCGAGCGTGCAGAAGTTCGTGCGCGGCGATTCGTCGCAAGGCGGCAAGGGCGCGGGCAAGGGCGAAGACCCGGACGCGCACCACGCCAGCCTTCCCATGATCTGAGGTCTCTTTTTTTGCCCGCAAATTTCTGTTTTGACAGAAATATCGATAACAAGGAACAACATGAGCCGCACCGCCGTTCCAGTCCCCCCTCTGACGATCTATTTCGATGCGAGCTGCGCGATCTGCTCCGCCGAAATGGGCGCGCTCAAGGCACGCGACACGGCGGGCCGGCTGAATCTGGTCGACTGCTCGCCAGCCGATTTCACAAGCGGCCCTGCACCGCGCGAGGCGCTGATGGCCGCCATCCACGTCGTCGACGCCGAAGGCCGTGTGCACGTCGGCGTGCCGGCGATCCGCATCTGCCGCGCGGCGGTGGGCCTGTCCAGCGGCGGCGTGCTGCTCGACCTGCCGCTGGTCGCGCCGCTGGCCGATCGCGCCTATGCGCTGCTGGCGCGCAACCGCTACCGCATTCCGCGCTGGCTGGCCGCAAGGCTGGCGGGGCGCGTCGCGCCGTCCTGCAATGACGGCAACTGCCGCATCTGAAGAAGAAACGACCACCCGAGGGAACCGCCATGCCGACCGTATTCCAGCCTGACTTCCGCCTGCCGCACGAGACTCGCGCGCGCAGCCACTCCGAGAACACTCTCACCCCCGAAGACACCCAGGACTACTTCACCGAGGTAGCAACCGACTACAGCGCCTGGAGCCCCAGCTACAACATGCACTTCGGCTTCTGGCGCGCGGGCCTGAATCCGCTGCGCCGCGAAGGCATGCTGGTCGAGATGAACCGCATGGTCGGCCGTGCGCTGCGCATCGACGACGCTCCCACGGGCGGAGACATCCACCGCTGCGTGATCGACATGGGCTGCGGCGCCGGCGCCACCGCGCGCACGCTGGTCGGCGACCATGCATCGCTCTATGCCGTCACCGTGACCAACGTGGCCGTGCAGAACCGCATCGCCGCGAAGCTCGACGCCGCCGCGGGCGTGGCACACCGCATGGCCCACATCGAGGCCGACTACACCCGCACCGGCCTGCCCGCCGCCCAGGCCGACGGCGCATGGGCGCTCGAAAGCGCCTGCTATGCCGCCGGCACCGACAAGGCCGACTTCGTCCGCGAAGCTGCGCGCCTGCTGAAGCCCGGCGCGCGCCTCGCGGTGGTCGACGGCTTCCTGCTTCGACGCAAGCCCGGCGGCATCGCTGGCTGGCTGCACCGCCTGTGGGCCGACAGCTGGGCCGTGCCCACGCTGGCCGTGAGCGAAGACTTCGTGGCTGCGCTGCATGCCCATGGATTCGAGGATGTCGAGGTGAAGTCGCTGCGCTGGCGCGTGGCGCCGAGCGCGCTGCACATCCCGGTGCTGGCCACCCGCTTCACGCTGGCCGAGCTCTGGAAGGCACGCGGCAGGCTCAGCCCATGGCGGCGCAAGCACATCGTGGCGAGCTACTGCGCCCTGGCGCTGGGCATGTTCTGGCGCGACTTCGACTACTGCATCGTCACCGCCACCCGCCGCGCCGACTGAGGGCCCGACAGCAACACAAACAAGACAGACGTACAGACAGAGGAGAAGAGCCTTCCATGCAGAACGACTCCGAAGACAGCAGGCTGGCCGAGCTGCCCCCCGTCCAGCCGCAGCCCGCGCCGAACGAAGAAGCACGGCCCAGGCCTGTTCGCGGCATGCCCTTCGGCTGGTTCTGGCCGATGGCCATCGGCGCGGCGGTCGCGCTCGTGCTGCGCCTGTTCTTCAGCAGCGCGCCCGGCAAGCCCTACTCGGCCATGCTGGCCTCCTTCGTTTACTTCGTGCCCGCCGTGTGCGGCGCGGTCACGGTGTACATGGCCGAGCGCATCGAGCGCCGCAGCTGGGGCTACTACATCTGGGCGCCTTGGGTGGCGACCTCGCTCTTCGTCGGCGGCACGCTGCTGGTGTTCATCGAGGGGCTGATCTGCGCCATCGTCATCGTTCCGCTCTTCGCCACCATGGGCAGCGTGGGCGGCCTGGCGATGGGCATCGTGTGCCGCGTCACCAACTGGCCGAAGCAGGCCGTCTACAGCTTCGCGATGCTGCCACTGGTGCTGGGCGCCATCGAGCCCCAGCTGCCCAACCCCGACCGCTACTCGGACACCTCGCGCGCACTCTTCATCGCCGCGCCGCCCGAGCGTGTGTGGCACGAGCTCAACGCAGCGCGCGACATCCGCCCCGCCGAAGTCGGCGACGCCTGGGCCTACCGCATCGGCGTGCCGATGCCGGTGTCGGGCGTGACCGTCGACACGCCCGAGGGCCGCGTGCGCCAGGTGCAGTGGCAGAAGAACGTGCACTTCGAGGAGGTCATCACCGAGTGGGAGCCCAACCGGCTGCTGAAGTGGCGCTTCCGCTTCTCGCCCGACTCCTTCCCGGCCGGCGCGCTCGACGACCACGTGATGATCGGCGGCCAGTACTTCGACCTGCGCGACGCCACCTACACGCTGACGCCGCGCGACGACGGCACCGAGCTGCGCGTGGCGGTGTCGTGGCGGCTGAGCACCAGCTTCAACTGGTATGCCGACCGCGTCATGCACCTGCTGCTCAACGATGCTTCGGAGAACATCCTGCGTTTCTACAAGGCACGCGCCGAAGCCACGGCGACTGCGGCCGTTCGATGACGGTGCAACCCGTCTTCCGGCAGGCGCTCGGCCCCGCGTGGGACCGGCTGGGCGAGGTCATCCGCCGCCACTATGCGATGAGGCCCTTCTCCGACGATCACGTCTGCGTGCGCGGCACCATGGACGAGGTCTGGCACGCGCCCTGGGCCGCGCTGCTGATGCCCTTCGGGCGGCTGTTCGGCGCGCTGGTGCCGCACCAGGGCAAGGAAGTGCCCATCGAGGTGCACTACCGCTGCCGCCCCGACGCCGCCACGCTCCACTGGGACCGCGTCTTCCGCTTCCCCGGCAGGGCGGCCTTCCATTTCCGCTCGCACATGGAACACGATGCGGCCCGGGGTAGCGAGGTGATCGAGTACGTCCGCTTCGGCATCGGCATGCGCCTCGCGGTGAGCGCCGAAGAAGGCGCGCTGGTGTTCCGCGACCTGGGCTATGTCTGGCGCGTCGCGGGGCTGCGCGTTCCGCTGCCGCTCGGGCTCTTGCTCGGCACCGCCTACGTCGAGGAGCGGCCCGACCCCGCCGACGCAGACCGCTTCACCATGAAGATGCTGCTGCGCCACCGCTGGCTGGGCGATGTGTTCCGCTACAGCGGGCGCTTCAGCCTCGGAGCGCGAACGGGATCACAATGAGCGCACCATGCCCCGCCGTCCAGAAAACCTCTACGCCCAGTACCACGCCCACGTCTATTTTGGCCCCGACACGCTCGCGCAGGCCAAGGCCCTCTGCGAACGCGCGGGCCGCGAGCTGATGGTGGTGGTCGGCCGCGTGCACGAGCGGCTTGTGGGCCCCCATCCGCACTGGAGCTGCCAGCTCGCCTTCGACGCCGCCGAGTTCGACCAGGTCATCGGCTGGCTCGAAGCCAACCGCGACGGGCTCGACGTGTTCGTGCACGGCGTGACCGGCGACGACCTCGCCGACCACACGACGCACGCCATGTGGCTGGGCGAGGAAAGCGAGCTCGACCTGCGGATGTTCCGGCGCTAGACCTCTTCCCGCGCCTCTTTCCGAGACTCTTCCCGGGCCTCTTCCTCGATGCCGGCGCCGTGCACCTTGAAGAAGGTGGCGCCCTCCACCTTCTGCCCGATGGCCTTCTCGTAGGCCGCGCGCACCTCGTCGGGCTGCCCGGCCTGGCCGAAGAAGTCCTTCAGGTACGGCCCCAGCAGCGGATGTGCCGCCAGCTCCTTGCGCGGCAGGCCGTTGATCATCTCGTCGCGGCATGCCGAGGGCAGGAACACATTGCGGTTCTTCTCCGGATCTCGGATCAGCCCCTTGGGCTCGTGCGCCGGATCGGCCTGCATCGCCTCGAGCTCCTCGAAGAAGCGGCGCCGCATCATCACGATGCCCTTGTCGCTCTGCCCCAGCTTCTCCCGCGTGCGGTCGGTGACGGTGCCCTGCCCCACCCACACCACGAAGTCCTGGTTGGCGACGTGGCTGGTGATCCAGCGGCCCGTCACCGGGTCCTTGATCGGCCCGTACCACGACGGGATTCGCTCCTGCACGTAGGGCTCCTGCTCACTGGGCACGCGGCTCAGCACCCACAGCACGCTCAGCGTGTTGTGGTCGTCGATGGGCACGCGCCATTCGAAGTGATGGCCCAGGAAGAAGCCGTTGGGCCACAGCGTGACGCGGCCGGTGGTCCACATCACGTTGTCCTCGCGCTCGCCGCCGCGCAGGCGCTTGTAGACGAAGCCGTGTTCGAACTCCTCGAAGGCCAGCTTCAGGTGCGTGGGCACGTACGGCCCTTCGTCGCCCTGCAGGCGCGTGGTCCAGTTGTTGTGGGTCCACTCGAAGTGCACAGGGTCGATGGAGTTCTCCTGGCACTGGAACCAGTTGCAGGGGATCTCGGCGAACACCGCCTGCGCGAAGCCGTTCGCGCAGTTGAAGAGTTCCCAGTCGGGCAAAAGAGGCGCGGGCTGCGGGCCCATGTATGCCCACAGCAGGCCGGCCTTCTCCTGCACCGGGTAGGCCTTGATCCTCGTGTTCCTGCGCATGCGTGCGCCGGGGTCCAGCGTTTCCTCGAAGGGCTGGTGCACGCACTGGCCGCTCTGGTCGTACTGCCAGCCGTGGTAGCTGCAACGCAGGCCGCACTGCTCGACGTAGCCGTAGGACATGTCGGCGTTGCGGTGCGGGCAGCGGCGGTCGACCAGGCCGTAGTTGCCGCTCAGGTCCTTGTAGAGCACCAGGTCCTCGCCCAGGATGCGAAGCGGCTTCACCGCCTTGTCGTCGAACTCGCTGGCGCCCGCGATCGGGTGCCAGTAGCGGCGCAGATAGTCGCCCATCGGCTTGCCGGGGCCCACTTCGGTCAGCAGGCGGTTCTTTTCTTCGCTCAACATGCGCAGTCTCCTTGTTCCGTGTCGCTTGTCTTCTTCAGTCGGCGCGGATGCCGAACTCGCGCACCAGCCTGCCGAAGCGCTGGTCGTCGTCTGAAATCTGCTGCGCCAGCACCGCGGGCGCGCCGCCCACGGGTTCGATGCCGAGCGCGGCCATCCTTGCCTGCACGTCGGGCATCTTCAGGATCTCGTTGAAGTGCCTGTTGATCGCCTGCACGACGTCCGGCGGCATCGACTTCGGGCCGAGCAGGCCCATCCATGCGCTCACGTCCACGTCCTTGAAGCCCAGTTCGATGAAGGTGGGCACCTCGGGCATCAGCTTCGTGCGCTGGCGCTCCGCCACGCCGAGCGGCACCAGCTTGCCCGCCGCGATGTGGCTCGCCACCGCGCCCGGCGTGATCCAGCCCACGGCGACATGGCCGCCGAGCACGTCGTTGACCACCGGCGCCACGCCGCGGTACGGCGCGTGCGTGGCTGCGATGCCCGCGTCCTTGTTGAAGAGCTCGCCCGCGATGTGCATCGGCGAGCCCGCGCCCGGCGTGCCGTAGCTCAGCGCCTTGCCCGCCTTCGCGCCGGCCACGAGCTGCGCGACGCTGCGGATGCCTGTCACCGGCGCGGTCACCAGCAGCAGCGGGATGTTGCCGGTCTTGACGATGGGGGTGAAGTCCTTCACCACGTCGTGCGCCACGCCGGGGCCGGCCTTCAGCACATGCTGCGCGATGGGAAAGGTGCTGGGCGTGAACAGCAGCGTGTAGCCGTCGGCCGGCGCCTTCGCGACCCAGGCGTTGCCGATCATCCCGCTCGCGCCGGGCCGGTTGTCGATCAGCACCGGCTGGCCGGTGCGCTGCGACAGCTTCTCGGCATAGGTGCGCGCGATGGCGTCGGTGTCGCCGCCGGCCGGATAGGCGACGACGATGGTGATCGGCTTCGACGGCCAGGACTGCGCCATGGCCGCGGTCACGGCGCATAGCGAAAGAACGGCTGCTGCAGCGGCTCGGGCCGCGTTTCGCGGGTGAAACAACATGCTCTTTTCCTTCTCGGTAGGACGACGTTGGTGTCGTCCGCACTGTAGGAACGGGGCCGCGAAGCCAGAAGATATAGTTTCACGCAGTGAACCTTTTTCCGGAGACCGGCATGTCGGACACCACGGGCGCGCAGAGCGTGAAATCCATCGACGCATTGCGCCGCGGGCTCGATGTGATGCTGGCCATCCAGCGCTCCTCGGCCGTGACGCTGCAGGAGCTGCACCGGCAGACGGGCCTGTCGAAAGCCACGCTGCTGCGCATCCTCAAGACGCTGCAGCAGGCGGGCTGGGCCGAGCGCAGCGAACACGACCGGCGCTACGTGCCCACCTCGGCCACGGGTCAGTCGGGGGCTGTGGCGGCGTGGCGCACGCGCCTGTCGGCACTGGCGGCGCCCGCGCGCGCCACGCTGCAGCGCGTGGTGCCATGGCCCATCGACCTGGGCGTGCGCGACGGCACGGCCATGCTCATCCTCGACACCGACAGGCCGCGCAACGGGCTGGCGGTCAACTACCGTGCGCTGGGCTTCCGCCCGCCGATGCTGCTGTCCTCGCTGGGGCGCTGCTATCTCTCGTTCTGCCCGGAAGACGAGCGCCGGGAGATCCTCTCCGCGCTGGCGCGTTCGCCCAACGACTTCGACCGCAGCGCGCGGCGCCCCGAAAACATCCGCCGCATGGTGGCGCATGCGCGCGACCTCGGCTACGTGGCGCGCGACCCGACCTCGACCAGCATGGATTCGCCCGACCGCTTCGGCGCGATCTCGGTACCGCTGCGCCAGGGCGAGCGGGTGTTGGGCTGCCTCAGCTGCGCCTGGCTGCCGGCGGTGAAGAGCGAGCGGGAGATCGTGTCGGCCCACCTGGGCGACCTGCAGCAGGCCGCGCAGAACATCGAGCGCAGGCTAGCGCAGGCGGGCTTCGGGCCGCCCCCGGCAAGTCCATGAGGCGCGCAGCTCAGAACTCCGCGTCGAGCTCGTCGATCTCGTCGGGTTCCTGCTTCGCGGCCGCCACCCATTCCTTCATGGCGGGCAGCTCCATCACCCGCTTGCAGTACGCGGCGCAGACGCTGTCGAGCGCCACGTCGTAGCTCAGGAAGCGCGTGACCACCGGCGCGTACATCGCGTCGGCCATGCCGGGCTGGGAGCCGAAGAGAAAGGGGCCGCCATAGGCCTTGAGGCACTCGCGCCAGATGGCAACGATGCGGTCGATGTCGGCCTGCGCGCGCGACCACACCTTGAAGTTCTTGAAATGGGCCTTGATGTTCATCGGCAGCGCGCCGCGCATCGAGGCGAAGCCCGAATGCATCTCGCCGCAGATGGCCCTGCAATGGGCGCGGGCGGCGACGTCGGCGGGCAGCAGGCCGGCCTTGGGCTTGATCTCGTTGAGGTATTCGCCGATGGCCAGCGTGTCCCACACCTTCACGCTGCCGTGCTGCAGCGAGGGCACCAGCATCGACGAAGACAGCAGCAGCATCTCGGCCTTCATGGCCGGGTCGTCGGGCGGAATCACCTTCTCGCTGAAGTCCAGCCCCGCCAGCCTGCACATCAGCCAGCCGCGCAGCGCCCAGGCGCCGTAGTTCTTGCTGCTGATGGTGAGTACGGGTTTGGCCATCTCGGAGCTCTCCTTGGGCGTTGCGCCTTTGGCTTTGCCGTGCAAGCCCCATGCCATGCGGCTGGCCCGCAACTTGCCTGCGCGAGGTTCATGCTGTACCGGGCCTACCAGAACCAAGCCGACCTGCTCTCCCCGGCACGGCTCGCGGCGCAGTACCTGGCCAAGGCGCTGTGGAAGGAAGGCACCGAGCGCACCATGATGCGGCGCATGGCGGCCCAGTTCGAGGTGTTCTCGCGCATGCGGCTGACCCACACCCGGCCCGACTACGGCATCCGCAGCGTGGTGTCCGACGGCACCGAGGTAGCCGTGCACGAGGAGAAGACCCTCGTCTCCCCCTTCGGCACCCTGCTGCACTTCCGCAAGGACACCGATGCGGTGCATCCGCCCGTGCTGCTGGCCGCACCGTTGTCGGGCCATTTCGCCACGCTGCTGCGCGAAACGGTGCGCACTCTGCTGCGCGACCACGACGTCTACCTGACCGACTGGCACAACGCGCGCGACGTGCCGCTGTGGCACGGCGGCTTCGGGCTGGACGACTACACGCTGCAGCTCATCCGCTTCCTGGAGGCCGTCGGCCCTGGCGTTCACATGGTGGCCGTCTGCCAGCCCTGCGTGGCCGCGCTGGCCGCCACCGCGCTGATGGCCGAGGACGGCAACCCCGCCACGCCCCGCAGCCTGACGCTGATGGCGGGCCCGGTCGACTGCCGCATCAACCCCACGGCGGTGAACAAGCTCGCGACCGACCGCCCCATCGACTGGTTCCGGCGCAACCTCATCAGCCACGTGCCATGGCCGCACGCCGGCATGATGCGGCGCGTGTACCCCGGCTTCCTGCAGCTGTCGGCCTTCATGAGCATGAACCCCGAGCGGCACAAGAAGCAGTTCGAGGACATGTACACCCACCTGGTCGAAGGCGACATCGAGAAGGCCCGCACCATCGGCACCTTCTACGACGAGTACCTGGCCGTGAACGACCTGCCGGCCGAGTTCTACCTGGAGACGGTGGAGCGCGTGTTCCAGACCTACGACCTGCCGCTGGGCAAACTCACCGTGGGCGAGCGAACCGTGAACCCGGCCGCCATCCGCCGCACCGCGCTGCTCACCGTGGAAGGCGAGCGCGACGACATCTGCTCCGTGGGCCAGACCGTCGCGGCGCAAGACCTCTGCACCGGCATCCGGCCCTACATGAAGGCGCATCACCTTCAGGCCGGCGTGGGGCACTACGGGGTTTTCAGCGGCAGCAAGTGGAACGCGCAGATCTATCCGCGCGTGCGCGAGACGATCCATGCAGCAGCCGAGTTGAGCGGCTGAGAGAGAAGAACAATCTGGCAAGGGCCGTGAGGCCTTTGTTTGCCCTTGTGCGCCGGTCTTCCTACACTCGGCCGCCATGCAACGCCAGCCCTTGATCCGCAGCACGCCGCGCGCAGTCTTCACTGCGCGGACCGCCGCGGGGTCGCACCAGACCCTCGCAGATCTCTGAGCCCGGCGGTCAGCCTCCTTCCCCTTTCATCAGCACCTTTCATCGACCGCCGGGCCCAAGCCCCGCGCGGTAGCGCGCCCGCCCGGGCGCGCCGCGCCTTCCCCGCTGAATCCCTTGCCCGTCGCCAGCCGCTTCGCCGCGGACGGCGGCCGGCCTTGCCATGCGGAAAGAGCACTGACGATGAGCAACATCCAATCGATCCTGGCGGTGACGGACCTGTCGGCGCACGGCCTGCGCACTGTCGTTCGCGCAGCCTCCATCGCGGCGGCGCACGGCGCGCTGCTGAAGATCATGTACGCGCCCGCGGCCTTTGCGGGTCCTGCGAATGCCGATGCGGCAGGCGGCCTTGGCGCCGTGTGCCTGGAGGTGGCCGAGCGCTTCGGCATCCTCGTCAAGAAGATCGACGACACGCGCGGGCTGCTAGAAGATGCCGCGCGCGAGGCGCACTGGTGCGACCTCGTGGTGGTCGGCGACGAGCCCGACCGCTCGCTCGCCGCCTTCTTCCGGGGCCAGCCGGCCGAACGGCTGCTGCGGGCGTCGCAGCGGCCCGTGCTGGTGACAAGGCTGCACGCACAGGCTGGCGGCTACGCGCGCATCCTCGTCGCCGTCGACCTCATCGAGGAATCGCGCTCGCTGGTCGACCTGGCCTGCGACTTCGACGAACAGGCCGATATCGAGCTGTTCCATGCCTTCACGCCCATGCATGAAGGCAAGCTGCGCTATGCCGACGTGTCGGCGCACGCGATAGACGCCTACCGCCACGCCTGCGCCCGCCAGGCGCGCGAACGCATGCTGTGGCTGTCGGATGCGTCGAACGCGCGCCGCAACCGCGTGGTGTCGTCGATCGGGCGCGGCGATCCGGCTCGGCAGGCGGCCGTGCAGCAGCAGTACACGGGGGCCGACCTGCTGGTGGTCGGCAAGCGCAGGCGCTCGGCGCTGACGGATTTCCTGCTCGGCAGCGTGGCGCTGCGCGTGCTGAGATGGTCCACAGGCGACGTGCTCGTGGTGCCGCACGGCACGCAGGCGCGGCACTCTCCTGCAATCGCGCAAAGGGGCACGGCATGACCATGCTGGCACTGCCATTCCCTTTTCTTACGCTGCTGCCGGGCTGGCGCTTGAGGCCGGCCGAGCTTCGCATCGACGTCGACCCCGGCAAGTCCGGTCCCTTGGACACGCTTGCGCCCGTCCACGAGCGCATGCGCGCCATGAACGACCGCCTGCAGGAGATGCCGGGCCTTGCGCTCGGCGACCCCGGCCTATGCGCACGTTTTCGCGAGGCCGACGGCGAGTTGTACGTCTACATCGAGGACCTGCGCCGCGACATGCTCGTGGGCTACACCGTGTTCAATCGTCTGATCGAGCTGAGCCGCAGGGCGGATCGCCACGTCCGTGCGCCGCATTCGCAGTACCACCCGGCCTGGCAGCGGCGCGGGCTGGCTTCCGCCGTCTACCGCTGGGCATTGGACCGGGGCATCTGCCTCATGAGCGGCGCACGGCAATCGCCGGGCGCGCATGCGCTCTGGCAGCGGCTGGCGTGCCGCTACGAGGCCGGCTTCGCCGATCTGCGATGCAAGCAGCTGAACTATCTGGGCCGCGAGATCGATGGCGCCACGCTCGATGCGCTGCACACCCGCATGTTCCTGATCGGCGAAGGCTGGACGCTGGAGCGCTTCCGCTTCGAGACGCAGATGGGCTAGTGTCCTGTCCCGTTAATTCGTAGGCACAAGAAGTGCTTGGGATAAGGCATCCTTGGAGGTGCCTGATGGCCAATGCCCATACCCGTACAACCAACCTTGAGCTGACCGAGAGTGAGCGTGCC